>Ga0209149_1001672_pt1 | contig 11580 bp, 8 predicted proteins | sample WorMetTyACAVOLI2_FD_187423 | JGI IMG/M metagenome (GOLD analysis project Ga0209149, IMG submission 187423) | Marine gutless worms symbiont microbial communities from Max Planck institute for Marine Microbiology, Germany - Olavius algarvensis... ...
GACATGATGGAGCTATCTTTTCGCTGCTGACAGTATAAGGCTATCTTCATTCACGTTTAAACAGCAGGCTCTGGCACTGAACGACCGTCATCTAAATTGGTACCATCACTCCTTCACTCTTTCACTCGAGGCTCAAAACCTATCTTTTCAACAAATCCTTCCCACCTTAGACTTCTTTTACCTACCGGACTGCCTTCATGACAACGGGACTGGACCGGACCTATCACGCTCATCGTTTTCTTTTTGGTTTCACATTTTAATTTTTTGTTTGTTCCGTGTGGTGGACTAAGCTGGCTACCCGTCAGCTTTGTACTGCACGTTAAATACACACTATCGTATCGTATCGTATCGTAACATGCTAGAGGGAGCCACGTCTATCAGCACGTCTGACACAGGCTGATAGGCCTGATGTGCAAAGGAATAATTGATCCACGACACACTGCAGGCGACGTCTCCATTGCCGATACTCTTATCAATGAAGCGCTGTGGTAACGTGGTAGTGCGCGCCATTCAAGCACGATCGCCTTCTGTCGTGGATCAGTATGGCGAACACACTGAACACATGTTTCACTAATTATCTCTACTGTAAAACCGTTGTTATAAAAGATTGCGTGTTGAATGTTAGGAATACAACACGATTTTCTTTGCAAATTAGGCCTATCACTATTTTTTATGAATATCAGCCTGTATCAGTAGTGTTGATAGACGTGGCGCCATCCATCCAGCGTGTTACGTTTTTCATTAAGATAAAATTGGCATCACGCCACTTGTTGCTTTATGTAGTTTATAGGTACAAAAAATCATAAAATTTTATATATGCAGTCTATTGTTACAAGCTAAAATGAAAGGTGGCCCCGTTTAATTTGGTTCACGCGGTATGTACGCAGGTATTGCCCGTAGGCGAAAATGTGGGCAACTTTGGGGGTCCCCAGCTCCCCATCAGATGTCGCACAAAAACCGCACTAGCAAAGGGCATACATTCCAGTTGCTCACACTGCTTAATTAAGGCCACATTCCATTATTCTAGCCTGCTGCAAACCTGGCTGCAAACCTGGTTTTCGACCAGGTTTGCAGCCAGGTTTTCGACAAGTTCGTGCGGGTTTGCGACATGCTTTCGACATGCTTTCGACACGCTTCCGACTGTTTTTGTCGAAAATCTGGTCGCGAACCTGCTGCATCAATCTCGACATGTCGAGATTGATGCAGCAGGTTCGTTGGTTCGCGCGCGTGCTAGACAAATGGAATGTAGCAAAACCGTTTCGAGCCAGCCAACGAACTTGTTGAAGCTGGATTTTCGTTACGTATTTTATTATTCGTGCTTACCATGACGTAATTAAGTGAAAAAAACGCTACGAAAAAGCTTGATTTTACACCCAAAAACGTTATAAATGCGTCGATAATGGGACACAGAATTCACCGACGTCCATCCTGAAATTACTGCACGTATCAACTCGTATCATTGGCTTTCATTTCTGGAAGCATAGTGCTATGCGCATCATATCTGTGTCTGTCTCTGATATACTGTTTAACCCATGTGGAATGTTTTTGTTTTTTTTCCGACTTGGCCGCTATCATTGCGGCACCTAAACTGCACACCACGACTGCAGTACATACAACGACTATTTCGTCTTCGTCATCCATTTTGCGACAAATAGGTCAAATATATAGGTCACACACGTGCGGTCGTCACTAGGTTTTAAGCAAGTTTGCAGCTGGCTTTCGACTTGCTTTCGACATGCTTTCGACCTGCTTGCGACGTGCTTTCGACACGCTCACGCAAGTCAGGCTTCTAAATATAACTTAGGCCTCATGTGACTTTGATCTTTGACCTCCTGACCCCCGAGGTCGATCGTCCATGCCCTTACTCCGGGAGAAGATTTATGCCAATTAAGATTTATGCCAATTTGGACTTAAATCGGTTCATTCGTTTTCGAAGTATAGCGTTCACAACAGACAAACGGACGAACAAACGGACAAACGGACGGACGAACAAACAAGTCGATAACATTATGCCTCTGGCCAGTCTAGACTGGTGTACGGATAAAAAAAATATATGTACGTTTGCTGATGGTATTGCGTTCGTGTGTTTTTATGATGATGAGCGCGTTCTGTCCGCGATAGCCAAGTTTCTTGGCCACGTTCTTGGGAAGTGGAGGGGCGTGGTGAAATGGGAGAGGGGGAGGTAGCGGAAGAGAGTGGGCGGGGAATGGGGAGGATATGTAGGGGCGGGAGATGGGACTGCACGAAAAAATAGCCACAAAACGTAACACATTTGGCATTTGGGGCTACCTTGGGGGCTACCGCTCCGTGTCTTACATTTTCATAAAGATCTTTTCACGAGCAAAATTTGCCTCTCAGACAGTATGGCGTCATCTAGAAGTTATAAAGCTTCAAGGTTGACTATACTTAAAAATATCGCTACAACAATGCAACATGTTTGGAATTAAGGCGGGGGCTTACCGCACCGTGTCATACATTTTAGAAAACTTTTCACGAGCAACATTTGCGTCGCAGATAGTATGCCTCTATCGTCAACCATTTAGAAATTATTTTGCTTTAAAGATGGAAATACTCGAAAAATATTCAAAAATTCAACATATTTGGCCTTTTGGGGGCAAGCTATTGGGGGCTACCGCCATGTACTATACTTTGTTAGAAAGCTCATTTCATGGGTAACATTTGCCTTACAGATGGTGTGCCCCTATTTTGAACCGTTAAATAGTCATAAAGCTTCAATGACGATGCTGAAAATAATACGAAAAAGACAACATTTTTAGCTTTATGCGGGATCTTCCGCCTTGTGCCATACATTTTTGCCGCTCGATGCTATGAAAGCGCGGCCTATGCCGTCTTGCGATGTCTGTCTGTCCGTCTGTCACGTTCGTACATTCTGTCAAAACGAGTAATCGTATCTTCAAATTTTTTTCATCGTCGGGTAGCCAAACCATACTAGTTTTTCCATACCAAGTGGCACGGCAATATTCCGACGGGAACTCCCCCCCTTAACAGGAGCGTCGAATGCAGGTGGGGTAGGCAGAAATCTCGATTCTGAGCCAATATCTGGCTCCATCACGTGCTGTGAACGCCAAGTGCAATACACTCAGCTGCGACGGACCACGGCGAGTTGATGACACTAGTCGCTGGTAAGCGGCGGAGTTTGTTGATGGCGGCAGACGACGACGAAGTCTATGACAACAAGCCTCAATGTTACGCCGAAGACAATAGAGCAGCATTTAATTGTACGCAGTGGTAAATCTAAAGCAGAAGTTATCAATAATAGCAGATTACGCTCGACGTCTCCATCTCCATTTATTTCGTTCAAAGAAACAATAACAATACGATAAAGTGACAAAAGAACAGGACAACAAGGCATTTGGCATGCTCTAACAGTTGCCCGTTGTAATCAAACAGTAATAAAGCAATACATTACATTATATTTTTAACGTGGCCTAAGTAACAAATAACTTCAAGGACCACGATGTCTCCAAATAAATTACATACTATACTATACTACACAAAACACAAATTAGTAAATAATGTACATTAATATCTGAGAAAATCTGTGAAGTCAACACGGTTTACGGAACGCTAGAACTTTGAAAAAGAACTTAAAATCTACAGTGTGGGGAAGAGAATTCCAACAGTTAATTACTCGCTCACTAAAGAAATGGGCACGTACGCAGCTAATGGTTTGGCGCTTGTGGAGTTTAAATTTATGACCACGAGTGTACTGGCAGGGGCTAAAAACAAACGGGTCATCAAGATTAACATAAACCAAACCAAAAACAATTTTATAACACCAAAACAAATCAGTATGGAGTTGTAGAAGTTCTAAGCTAAATATATTTAAACATTTTAGACGTTCGCGATAAGACAAGTTCTTGTACTGTATTGTACTATTGTAGCTAACTTCTGACAGACAGGAAGCATCGCGCGACTTCTCTGCAACAGCATAGCTACTTGTTAGAAAGCTCCCACCGAGCTGACGTTAAGTCCTAATGGACACGTAACGCTGCGACGTAAAGTTTTTGAGATATTCACTGTAAAATGGGAACAAGAAATTCAGCTGTCGCTGACAAACCGCACCGCTGTTATGTTTTGTTAAGTTGTAAGGGTATTGTAGAATTTTTGGTAGAATACCGTTTCTGAGATATTCAGCGTCAAATAATGGCGTGACTTTGAAATCGGGGTTGCAGGTCGTTCAGGGTCGTTGAAAATGGCGCCGTTCGAAACCGAACGGACAGACATTCGGACGGACGGAGTGGACATTCCACTCACACTTACGTCACACATATGCATACCCGATGAGCAAAAAATACTTAATTGGTTAACGGTTATTTACTTAATCAATTATCTGTCGATTAAACACATTCCAAAAATTGGCACAAAAACCGACGCCAGGATACATACCAACGACTACTTCTGACACTATGTTGTCTCTGCGGGTGACGTTTTGTCGCTCGGTTTTCTGCGTTAATTTTTTTGACAAATTAATCATGGCAAATGGGAGATCGTTGGATATGTCTCTTACTGGTGTGGGTATACCGTACTACAACTAATATATTTTAATCACCGTTTGATAATTTGATATTTCGCGGTTTACAAATTTTTACCGCGCGATGATGTGCACAGCGCGGACTCTGCCATCGCTAAATGTCTCTCCGTCCGTATATCTGTCCATCTGTCCGTCCGTCACATGCCGGCATTCTGTCGAAACGGCTAAACATGCCACCAAACTTTTTCACCATCGAGTAGCCAGACCATTCGTGTTTTTCCACACCAAGCGGTATGGCAATACTCCGTACCCAAGCTTTCGAATGTTACCATTTTCAGTGACCTTCAGTGACCTGTAACCTAAATTTCAGGCTTATGCCATTATTTGGCGCTGAGCATCGCAGAAACGGTACGAGATACAGACATACCTAGAATGGATACTAATAGGGACTACGTACGCCCTACTCACAAGGGTGTCATTTCAAATAAGCTTGAGTGATCTTGAGTGACTTAGCGAGATACTGAATGACACGAAGCATCGCGCGGTCTCTCTGCGACAGCTGGGCTTGTAAGAATCGTAAAAAAAATCACGAATTTTAACGAGTTTTAAAATAGCGAATGGAATGCTATTATTTTATACTTTTTAACTTATAAAAAAAATTTAAACACATCAATGCACTGTGTGCATAAAGTGCAATTTGCAACGATCTTACGATTTGTGTCACTAATTTATCAGTAATGCGAACTCTAACTGGAGTTCACGCAAACTTTACTCAACGTTAATTCTCCAACAACGCTAAGCGGTATAGCTTCGTTGTCGTCCTCCGACTCGGAGTCAGCAACATCCATTGTTCCCACTCCACAGTGGTTTTTGTGTAAAGTCAACGGCAGAAATCTTATCCGGAAAACGCAGATTTGTCTGTCTGTACGTAAACCAAATCTCTGGATTAAGACTCCGTCAGTGGAAACGCCACTGTCAATGTAAACATAGTTTCAAGATAGCCCAACGAATACTGACAAATTTTTACGAATTTACAAAAAAAAATTGTTAAAATCCACGAACTTCAACGAATTTTAAAACCAAAAGTCACGAATTTTCGAACTATGATTTTGTTTTATAAACAAACTACATAAAAATAACAAATTCTAAATTTAAAAGCGTTTACAACAGTGTGCAATCGTACTTTGAGAATGAACGCCTGACATTGAAGCGAAGAGTAGAACTGAAACGAGGAGCAGCATCGACAGTAGTTTGTCGACAACTGAAGTCAATGCAGGTCTTCTGTAGTCAACAGCCATCATCTGTCGTTTTCCTGTCGAAGTCTACAATTACAATTCAATGTCATTCATTCATAAAATAAATTCAATTTCATAAATTTATAAACAAGAGCAATGTCCGTCAATACGAGCTTAAAGTTCGTATAATATGCAACGCCGCAACGAAAAAATCTGAAATTTTCTGGATTATTTTCGTACAAGATGTGGTCGGAGACATCATACTTACGCCAATGCTAAGTGCACCGTGGAACTACCGAACGTGGTCCCGGAATCGAATCCGAATTGGTCCGGGTCCGGGTGTCCGCCGGATCGCTGCCATACGTAATGGATTAAATCCGTTGTCAGCGTCAGTTATTTTGCCGAGTAGCGTGAAAAGCGGCCAGCGATGAGAAAAGCTACTAAATGTTGTAAAATACCTACTATTCTGCAATTGCGAGAGAAGTGGAGAAGTAACGCGGAATCCGTATGCAGGACCGGATCACCAGCAAAAGTTAATCGATACTTCCCGTTAGTGCACCCCACTTTGACGAAAAAAAACAACAAAACAAGACCGGGCAACCTCGCTGTACCAACTGTCACAATTAAACCATTAAAATACTGTATAAATTAATTACCACACAGTTCTGCAAGCCTGATGTTCCTAATCACGAACGTCTGCTTTTTTTCTAACACGTTAACTATTTGCCGCCTTGTCAGTAGACACGAGAGCGACTTATATGTCCAGAAAAGTAGTGAGTAATGATTGCGCAACCGTCATTGCGCCATACACTGCGGTCTAAATATGTCAGTGAGTAAAGATTGCGCCATCATCATTGCGCCATATTGTACACTGCGGTCCAAAAATGTCACGCTTTTTATTTCGCTGTGGTTTCTGCAAACGTTGACCTCTCATATCATCTCATTTATTACCAGGAAACAGTAAAAATAGAAAAACAAGCATCAGTCAGTATAAAACAATGCTACAGCTGTATACTGCGGTACAGAAAGGCTATTTTCAGCACTTATATCTGACCTATAATATTTCGCACATAGTATACCGAGTAAATTTGCAACACAACAATATATTTGCTTTACCCGCCGCACCTACGTACTGCTGCTACACTACCTTGGGAAAAAATCGAATGCATTATATTAACTTTAGCAACCAAAATTACACGTTTACACAAAATTTTACAAAGTATCCAGTTTGCACAGACAGTCGCGGCACACTTGAGCCCAAATATCACAGCACGTGTTCAACTGGCTTCCTTTGTCATCCACACAGGCCTGAACTCTCTTAGGTCATTCATCAATAGCACCGTCGACAATGGTTGGTACCTTGACTCAGCGGTAGAACGTTGGTCTTTGACCGGCGAGCTTTCGCTGTCCTACCCTCGATCTACAGCTGACAGGTGACCATGTGGGTAAACCGTCCGCTATAGGTTAGCCAACTAAGCCAACTCAGCCTTTCATCCTTTCTGGGTCGATAAATGAGTAGTAAGCTGCAACTTGTTGAACTTGTACAAATCATTGGTACGCCTGCACATATTGAATACTGTACACCAGTGTGGTCACCTTGTTATCAGAAAGACAAAACACTGATTGAGAGAGTGCAGCATCGTTTCACAACGATGATTCCGGGCTTCAAGCTGCCATACTGTGAATAACTTAAACGTTTGGGACTCTGGAGTTTGGAGGAAAGACGCAACAGAGCTGACCTCATTGAAGTATTTAAGATGGTTAAAAGTCTCTCTGGAATACCAATGAAGTCGATGTTTGAATTGTCCACCACAAAGCACCTCAGAGGTCATGAATTGAAGCTGACTAAACAAAGGAGTAAATTGTAAGTGAGACGGCATTTCTTTACGGACGACTAGTCAACAGATGGAACAATTTGGATCATCAGACAGTGAACACTTTCAAGAATGGTCTGCAACGACTGCAACAATCTTGGATGGGTTTCTTCGAGGACTGATGTCCGACTAACCCTATGGCTGCTCAAGTGCTTCAACAAGACTGGTGTGGCCACACCAGGTAAATAAATTGATGTTGTCACCACAGTCCGTGGCGGAGCCATCTGGTGAATGCGAACGAAGGCTATAGGCAGGCATGGTGTTGTCTGCAGGTTAACCTGTGTGATCCATGTCTGAGCGCCTTGAGGACGAGATACTTGTCATCTAGGGCACTATATAAATCCACGTACCTTTACCTTTACCGTCGACAATGCTTTGCAATGAGCGTCAATCAAGCGCTGCCGTAGGTCGGCCACGTTTTCAACTGACATCTGATACAGTCGATCCTGCATCACGCCCCACATTTTATAGTCAACTGGATTAACACCAAGGCTATTCTGAGGCCGTAAGTCGACAGGAATGAACTTCGAAGTTTCACGCTGCAGTAGCTCGATCACCTAAAGGCCCGTTTATAGCGACACAACTCAACTCGACGTCGAGATGAGTTGAGTTGAGTTGCGTCGGCGACTTCGCCGACATGTCTATCTATAGCGACGCCGACGCAACTCAACTCAACTCAACTTGACTGACCTACTTCGCGCTGATTGGCTGTACGCTGTTCAACTGGGTCAGTTGCATTGCCGATCGTCAGCGACAGTTGAGTTGCGTCGGTGAGGGTGTCTATAGCGACGCAACTCAACTCAACTCAACTCAACTCGACGTCGAGTTGAGTTGTGTCGCTATAAACGGGCCTTAACTCGCACGCCGTGCTAGCGCACTATCTTGCTGGAAGATGTAAGCATCAAATTAATTTTCCCCAAGGTAGCGTACAGCAGCAGTATATAGGCGAGGAAGGTAAATCAATAATTGTGTTGCAAATTCAGTCGCTCTACTATGTGCCAAATATTATATAAATCGGTCAATGTTTGTATAAAACACGGTGAAACAAGGGTGACATTTTTGAAGCGCAGTGTAGGCTATGGCGCAATGGTGTTACCTATAGCGCGGCTGGGTGCACATGTCCGCCGCGGTGACCTACAGCTCTAAAGCCTGCCTCCGAATGAAGAGACTCGAATTCTTTTTTTACAGCGCAATGCTATTGCTATGCATCTGTTTGTCCGTCCGTTTGTCACACGCCGGTATTGTGTCAAAACTGATACATTTCTCACACAGTGGGGTAGCTTTCTTTTACCTACTGGACTGCCTGGTGATAACGGGACTGGACCGGACCTATCACGCTCATCATTTTATTTTTAGTTTCACATTTTAATTTTTTGTTTATTCCGTGTGGCAGACTAAGCTGGCTACCAGTCAGCTTTTTACTGCACGTTAAACACACACTATCGTATCGTATCGTATTTCCGTATCAAATGTAACGACTATCTTCCGACGGCGATCACCCAAACGGGGGCGTGGAATGCCAAGGGGTATGAAAAAATTGCAATTTTCGACCAATGTATCGCTTTATTTCGGAAATGATACAATATAGGACCATGGTTACTATGGAATGCGAACAGGAAACCGTACAAAGCTTTCAAATGGTACCATTCTCAATGAGCTTGAATGAACTCTAACCCAGCTTTCAAGGTCATGATATTATTCAACGTCAAATAACTCGAAAATGGTACAAGATAGATCGTTACTTACAAAGACAGACCAATAGCAAGCCGTATTATGATCTATCGAACGGCACCATTTTCAGTGACCTTGATCAACCCCTAACCCAGATTTCAAGGTCAAGACGTATACGAACTCGTATGCCATCTCTCGAATGGTGCCATTTCCAATGACCTTGATTGGCCGTATCCTAGATTTCATGCTATTCTGAACGTCAAATAACTCGATAATGGCGCAAAAACCATTTTCGAGTAATTTGACGTTCGACGCTATACTTACAATGGCAGACCAATAGCAAGTCGTATGATCTACTGATCAGCGCCATGTCAATGACCTTGAACGATCTTGAGTGACTCAGCGATTTTTTTCCTTCACGAGGCGGACCGTAGTTGCCTTTATACGATCAATAAATCAAGGTGCGATGTTAGTACAGTGCTTCCGATCGACGGCACCAAAATAAAAACAACAACAGTAATACAAATTATTTTATTTCACTACTTTCAAATTATCCTGAGCTCAAAACCACGTCGTTTCTCCTATTCGTGTTGCCTTTATTTATTAACGGCACACCTGCGCGAAGCGCAGCCATTCCGGCATTATTTTTACTCAGTGGTCCAAAAATTGCGTTTTCGCCCTGCAGGGGCGACATGTTGCCCCGATAAACGTGAAATTTGGCACGAGAGAGCGGGCCGTCCGCTCCTTCGTGCCAAATTTCACGTTTATCAGGGCAGAAATGTGGAAATACAGCCACTGAAACTGTCAAAATTTCGAATTTTGGCCATAAATTTGTGCCTCAAAGGCACTATATTTGCTAAATTCTCAGCGTTTGCACGCGTCTATATTTAGCTTTTAAGTTTTTAGTTTGGTCGCTTTCGGGGGACATACAACCAAGTTATGAGCATTTTGCCCCGGTGGGAACATTTTCCCACAAATTTGCAATATCAAAAAGTTAGGGGTGCAAAAATGGCACGGACCTCTTCTATTACCGTGCCAAGTATGGTGGGGATCGTGGGTCGCGCGCCGCTGTAGACGAAAAAGTGTGGTTTTTTGTCTGTCTGTCTGTTTTTTTTTGTCACGCTTTAAAATTACGAAGTTTGTGATAACGGAAACACTATGAAGCAGTGCAATTTTCCCAAAAATATGGTACCGTTGCATAGAGGAAGGTTTGTAGTTGTGCACCTATATCGAGTTTTTCTACGGACCCCATGGATTTTCCCTTAGGGGCAAATTTATACCAAAAATTAGAAATTTTGGCGATTTTGGGGGCTGTAAATCGCTAAAAGGGATATACCCCTTTGGGGAAAATTTATACCACAAATTACCAATTTTTGCGATTTTGGGGGCTGTAAGCCCACATTTACAAAGCCACAACGATAAAATTTGGCGCGAGGGTGGGGACCTGGGACTCCCTCCCCATGCAAAATTTTGTAAAAATCGCTTAATGGGAGTGTCCCCTTAGCGGTAAATTTTTATCAAAAAAATCGAAATTTTCGCGATTTCGAGCTACTTAAGCCGACATATTTATACCCATAATGTTGAAATTTTCCTTAACGGAACGGACCTATAGGAATCCCACAACAACACAAAATTTCGTCAAAATCGCTCAAGCGGCCTGCCGGTATTGCATTGCCTCGGAGGTGATGCATATTGATTTCTAGTTTGTTTTTTCCCTTTTCTTTATCTATCCTCATTCTTTCTTCAGTTACATTATTGTTCAACTCCTCGCATTTCACATTTATCGGTGCAACGTGTGTTACGTGTCGCCCCTGATGGTCAAAAAACCCTTTTTGGACTACTGCCGGTAAAAATGATAACAGAATTAAGATAGAGGCACTACCCTATAAATCAGTTTCAAATCATTTCAATGCTGTGGTAGATCGCTTTGGCTGCTTGTTTTCGCTGCTTCTTGAAATCCTCCTATCTACTGGTCATTGTATTTTCATTCAACAAAACGAAAAAGTCAACTGTTGACATACTGAGTGACGTCGACGTTGGACTCAGCATGTTTACATTAGAGAAGGGAATAGAACCGAACCCGAACCGAACGAACCGAACTAGAACCCTCATTTTTGAAAGAACCGAACAGAACTAGAACCCTCCATTAAAAAAATTGACAAGAACCGGAACCGAACCGAACCCTGGTACTCATAGAACCCGAACAGAACCGAACCCATACAATGAGGGTTCTTGTTCTTTCCCATTATTAGATGTTAGTGGAAATGTTTCATATCGCGTTATGTCATGTCATGACATGACATCA
>Ga0209149_1001673_pt1 | contig 11573 bp, 5 predicted proteins | sample WorMetTyACAVOLI2_FD_187423 | JGI IMG/M metagenome (GOLD analysis project Ga0209149, IMG submission 187423) | Marine gutless worms symbiont microbial communities from Max Planck institute for Marine Microbiology, Germany - Olavius algarvensis... ...
GCTTGCGGAGATCAGCGCCGACTTACTGGAAACGGTAGCGCATTAGAGGTGGTGCTCCACGACTATGCGCTATACAAATCCACGTTTACTTTACTTTACTTTACTTTAGCATCCATCGTCATCTGCTTATCGACATAAACAACGAGATTCTTGACGACGATGGATGGCTTCAGAGAGCCCCATCAGGTAGAAGAAGCGTTCTGTCATATATGCACTTAGTTTGGCTAGTTGTTGGCGACAGCCCAGCCAAATGACTTCAGATTTGGAAGATTAAGCTTCAAACGATGCGAACTACTCCACTGACATATACTCGAAACGCAGTCAATCATAGTCTGTTTGGCCAGTTTAGCATCCTCCGTATCAACTGATATACTAAGTTGGGTTTCATCCGCAAAGCCATGAAACCTAACACCATGTCACTCTGCAACCGTTTGCAACTCAGCAGTATACGTGACATATAGAAGAAGTCCCAGCGTTGAGCGCTGTGGAAAGCTACAGCTCAGTTTGACTCTCATTGATTGTTGCTCAGAAGACAAAACAGAGAACGTACGTTCTGACAAGTAACTATTACACCAGGACAGAGAAGATGTCATTATTCCAAATTTCGATTTCTGCCTGAAAATTTCATATTTTACGAACATTTTGCAAACTGGATTCAAATAGACTTAGACTATCTGATTAAACTGTTTCACGCATTTATCTAAGAAATGATAATTCAGACTGATCGTGGAAGAACGTGCCTGTAAAGCGGACGAGGCAGGCGGCGGCCTGCCGAGCAGAAAGACGACCCTGAAGTTGAGATGTTTGAAGAGGTCGACGTTGGCCCAGGTGTCGCGTAGCAGCTGGCGCTGGCGCCCATGATCAGGGGACGTGTGGATATAGACCACCCAGTCTAGCGACCTCCCGCGACACAGCTCCGGGTTGTGCAGCAGGAATCCTCCGTCGTCAGGATACTCTGCCACCTTGTCGGCGAATCCGCGCCTGTAGGCGTCCATGAAGTCAGTGAGATCGGCAGCTTCGACGGACAGTACAAGGCGAACCTGTGATCCAGGGCTGGCTGGGTCTGGACCTTCGATACGGACAACACTGGCCGACAGAGAGTGAAGAGCAACGCTCACGTTAACCGACCGAACGTCTGTTGACATAACCGACGACGGCGGAGCAGAAAACAACGCTAAGAGATTGTTGATGAAGACGACGGCACCGGACACGGCAATGAAAATGATGGCGATTAACCTGCTGCTGTGATAACCTCTCACGACACGTGACTTCAGCATGCTTTATTGTACCGGTACTCACAACCTTAAACCGCTCACCGTTCTAACGCTGAACCACCGCATCTGACAACAGTCGACAGGTGACCGCAGTGAAGAACACACTAACGTTAAACAACTGTATCGCAGACGATACGAAAGCCGCCGCTGGTCAAAGCCCAAACTGCATTAAAAAACAAAATAAAATAAAATATGGCAAAAACGATTTTCAATCAGGCGGATGGAATTCTTACACCCTGCAATGCGGCAGGTGGCTCTGCGATGACATGCCATTGAATTCGCCAAAACGTCCGCCATATTGAAATTATACATCTGGTTTCGATTTCGACCATATCACCGCAGTCGACATGTCATTCTGCACCAGTCTGCAAAATTTTATCCAAATCGGACCACCCCCGGAAGAAAAAAATGACGTCATGTCGACTTTCAAGATGGTGGATCTCCGCCATGTTGGATTTTAGGGGTCCAATAAATAATGGGTTCTTTGAAAAGCCCGTGTACGACTTCCTATAGGTCGTCAATAGAGATCATAGCTCTAGACTCTTAGTTTTTGAGAAAATCGCGTTTTTTGCAATTTGGCGACAGACAAACAAACAGACAAACACACAGACATACAGACGAACAGATGGACAGGCCCGTAGCATGAAGCTGCTCTCGCTGTCGCGAGCGGCGGCTTAATAATCAACATTATAATTGACAGCAATCACATATGCCTCCGTTAGGCCAGACAGGCAGGTAGAAGCATCGTGTTCTCAACCTGTCCATTCGTCCGTCCGTCCGTCCGTCTGTTCGTTCGTCTGTACAAACATGTGAATACGACATAAAACGAACGAGCCAATTTTGATGCAAATTGGCACAAACGGTCCACGGGACAACGACATGAAACGACGAATTTTGGGCGTCAGAAGGTCAAAAGTCAAGGTCACACGAGGCGGAAGATAGATTTGGAGACCTGGCGGAGGCACCATTCTCGCCCCCCTTGAGTCGAGTAGCTTTTCGTCAGTTATTTTACTTGAGCAACATCCCATCACGGCGTTTTCACGCTATCACACGTTTTATAGCAGAATATTTGAATTACTTCTGTATTATTATACGATATCAAAACTGTGTATCAAGTACATGTACTTAAACAGGTTTTACGCGCGTCAGCATAGCAATGCTGACGCGCGATATTGATATAGGAATTCTGTCTGTCCCTCTGTCCGTCCGTCCGTCCGTCATGTTCCTGTATTGTATCGAAACGTTCGTTACACTTTCTTCACCACACGGTAGGCCATCATTCTAGTTTTTGCCGCGCGATGCTTTGCAAGCGCAGTCTATGCTGTCATGCGGGTCTGTATGTCTGTCTGTGTGTCTGGCACGTTCGTACATTATGCCAAAACGAATTAACACATCTTCGAAATTTTTTCACCGTCGGGTAGCCACATTATTCTAGTTTTTCCGTACCAAACGGCATGGCGATATTCCGACGGGACGACGGGAACTCTCCCTAATGAGGGCGTCGAATGCAGGTGGGGTAGGCATAAATCGTGATTCTGAGGCTTTGCGATAGCTAAGTTTCTTATGAAAACAATAAACAACAAAACACCCTGTGCGATTACTGGATTCGTCGATTTTTAAACTCCTCCTCAAAATCCATTTTCTGCTTTCCTCGGAGTTTCAAGACGCGTCAGTCTCATTATATCCTATCTGTACCTAATTTTATTATCATGATAATGATGATTATTATTATGTATTACTATTATTATTAGCAGTAGTATGAAGAGGAGGAGGAGGAGCAGCAGCAGCAGTAGTAGTCCTAGAAGTAGTTTATTATGATTAGGTAATAGGCACACATACTGTACGTAACATCATTCATTGGATATACTTCAATACAAAAACTCAACAGCAACATTTCTTTGCACATAAAAGGCAGCCAGATTCCCTGTTATCATAAAAGGGAAAAGGATATCTGGCTGCGTGCTTAGGCCCTAATCGTCGACGTCGGATATCTCTGCTAAAATCACCTGCGCAACACAAAGCAACATACCGTAATGGCGCACAGGTGAGTGCTAAAGCATAAAAGGCAAAACGGCGAATATCCCAGTGAGGACTGCAAACGTTGGTTTCTAACGGCGAGTTCCAGCCAACAGTGCACAGAATTCCAACGCAGTTAAACCAAAGTGTCATTTATCATCAGATTCTACATGGCAATCGTAGCAGAGTGCATCTCGTACAACCCTAGTGGTAAAATATTGCCTTTTCCGCGTTGTGCGCAGGAATACGTAATTCCGCCACTCACCGTCAGAAGGCAATGCATTGATCTGGTACACTGGCGTAGGCCTGTAACATGCCGTCACTTGTTATTATAGGGACAATGGCCAAAAGCAACAAACAGCGGCGGCGGCAGCAGCAGCAGCCGTAGCGGCGATCTTACCTCGTCGCTGTGCTGAAACTCTCACCCTGATTCAGTTTGGTCACGTTCCTTGTTCTGTGCAAATATTTACCTTACAATTCGCCTCTATGAGCATATATTGCATTCTTGCAGCTGACGAACTAGAGCTCTCACTGCCGAAAATGTACAATATGACGTCATACTCTACGTCACAATTCAAAAACTAAAACCCGAAACCGGCCGAAATCTGTCAGTCTTGGATTAATATACCAAAAACCGAACCGATGTCCGATATTTTGAAAAACCGATACTGATACCAACATCGGTATTCGGAAAACCGAAAAGTACCGAATACCGACAACTAAATAGCGAAATTATCGAAAGTCGGTTAGGCATTTGCCTTCATGGACTGAGAACGCATCCCTAGAAGCACGAATAAGTGTGGTTAAAAATTTTTGTGATAATCTTTTTATTCACCAAGCGAATGGTAGAGATATTACTTGAAACGAATTTTGCATACCATAAGTCATTGACCATCAGGTGTTCTAATAAACTTACTATTCGGTATCTAGTCCGTATCACTGAGTCCTTGTTGTTAACATGGAAACCGTGCTAGTCGGTGTCTGACATGACGTTGGCAATGAACTGCGATGGTGACGACAGCAGCCACAGTAGGCAGCAGTCGACAACCAGTTGGTTAAAGCCGCAACAGCACGTGACACAAGTAAATCTGCACTTCGTGACCGACTATCGACAGGTGTTCCTCAGCGTACTTTTGGCTCAACCGGATATACATCCATTTGAAATGGATGTATATGGCAAAGCCAAAGTAACACAATAATCCGCTGTGCTGGCGGCGTTGAGATATACATCAGTTGCTGTAGCCATGGCTTACTTGGCCATCCGGCAACTGTTGCAAGCATATACACTGTGTCTCAAAAAACTGCACTCTTGTTTTAGCAATAATTTATCGAATGTCAACCGATTTCTATCATTTTTATCGCGCGTCAGCATACTGACGCGCGATATTGAATTATTGATATAGCAAATATCTGTCTGTCTGTATGTCTGTCCGTCTGTCTGTCCGTTACGTTCCGGTATCGGATGAAAACGGCTTAACATATCGTCATAGTTTTTTTTCACCATACGGTAGCCCAATCATTCTAGTTTTACTAGCATCAAACATTTTCACAAAATTCCGACGGGGTCACCCCCCCCCACCCGCGGGGCGCTAAATATAGGTGGGGTAGAAAAAAATCGCGATTTTCTACCAATAAGTCGCTATATCTCGCAAACAATACAAAATATCGCCATAGTTACTATGGAAGGTGAATAGGAACTCGTATGCGATCTATTAAATGGTGCCACTTCCAATGACCTTGAACGAACCCTAACCCCGATTTCAAGGTCACGATATTATTCAACGTCAAATAACTGGAAAGCGGTACAAGATAGAGCTATATTTACAATGGCGGACCAATAGAAAGTCGCATATGGTCTATCGAACGGCACCATTTTCAATGACCTTGACTCCTAACCCTAGGGTTAGGGTTAGGGTTAGAGTAGGAAAAGTTAGGAAACCGTACCCAAACTTTCAAATGGTACCACTTTCAATGACCTTTAGTGACCTCTGACACACATTTCAAGGTCACGACAATATTCAACGTCCAATAACTCGTCTAACAGTAAGTCGTGTATGATCTGTCCAATGGTTCCGTTTCCAGTGACCTTGAATGACACTTAACGTGAATTTCAAGGTCACGGAGATGCCCTCGACGAATTGTGTGCGCAGCTGACGCGCGATCTGTTTGCGATAGCTAAGTTCTTGTTGGCATAGTGACACCTGAATAAATTTTCAATAATACGAGGTATGTACTGCTCACCGCGCCTAATTTGTGTTCTTTTCTGGTATATTTCTGCAAAAAATGTCAAATGGGCTTGAGAACGAAAAAAGTATTGTGGAAATAAAACCAGTATTAGTTGTTGAACACGTGGAAATTTAACAATTCATTTTTGCCCAGGTAGTGTAGGAACATCATCATCATCATCATCATCATCAACACACATTAGGCGCGGTTGGCAGTACATGCCTCATATTGTAGGAAATTTATTAAGGTGTCATTATGCCAAGAATTATAGAAATCGATTGACATTCGACTAAGTTATTTAAAAAAACAAAAAGGGTGCAGTTGTTTTGAGACAGAGTGTAGTTTAAATAAAAACAACAAATTATGGTTGCAAATAAACGCATTATTTTCGAAATGTGGTCGTGTCTACTCGGAATATAACGTTCGATTTCGGCGTCAACGCAACGGACAATGATGATGATTGTTAACAGCAGATTCCGAGCGTCGCATTCCGTTTACAACACACCGGCTATGAGACGACGGTCTGCTCGGTTGACAACAGCTGTCGTCTGACGCCGAGTTAAACAGGAGGCCGTAGCACACATTTTGTGTTCGAAACCAGAATTCTGTTACCGATGCCACATTAATTCAGATCCTTCCCAGATGCTCCCCAGCGGAGGGGGGGGGCGTCTGCGAGGATCTGAATGCGGCAACAGAATCAGCGATGCCAACCTAATTCTTAATAGTGTTCCAAGGGTCTATTTGCTTAGTTTTCATCGCGCGTCAGCATATTGACTGAATTGATATAGCAATTCTGTCCGTCTGTCTGTCTGTTCGTCTGTACGTTGCGTTCCGCTATTCTATAAAAACGGCTTAGCGTGTTGTCATAGTTTCTTCGCCACACAGTAGCCCAATCATTCTACATTAAAAAACTGGACCCTTTTTCATTTAAGCATAACTTTAGCAAATACTAACCGATTTTTATCGCGCGTCAGCACACTGACGCGCGATATTGATATAGCAATTCTGTCTGTCTGTCTGTCCGTCCGTCTGTCCGTAACGCTCCGGTATCAGATGAAAACGGCTTAACATATTATCACAATTTTTCACCATACGGTAGCTCAATCATTATAGTTTTACCGGCATCAAACGTTTTCACAGAATTCCGACGGGGTCACCCCTGCGGGGGTGATAAATACAGATTTCACGATTTTCTACCAATAAGTCGCTATATCTCAAAACTCCGACGGGGTCACCCCTGTGGGGGCTAAGTACAGATAAGGTATAAAAATTTCGCGATTTTCTAGCAATAAGTCGCTATATCTCGCAGACGATACAAGATAGCGCCATAGTTACCACCATAAAAGGCGAATAGGAAACCCCACCCAAGCTTTCGAATGGCACCAGTTTCAATGACATCTAACCCAGATTTCAAGGTTACGATATTAGTCAACGTCAAATAACTTGAAAATGGTACAAGATAGAGCTATAGTTACAATGGCGGACTAATAAAAAGTCATACATGATCTATCGAACGGCGTCATTTTCAATGACCTTGAACGAACCGTAACCTGTTTTTCAAGGTCACGCCATTCATTGACACTGAATATCTCACAAACGGCTACAGATAGAGCCATAGTTACTATAGAAGGCGAATAGGAAACCGCATCCAAGCTTTCGAATGACACTAATTCACTAATTTCAATGACCTTGAGTGATCTCTAAGCCATATTTCAAGGTCATGGTATTACTTAACATCAAATAACTCGTAAACGATACAAGATAGAGCTATAGTTACAATGGCGAACCCACAGAAAGTCATACATGGTCTATCAACCGAACCATTTTCAATGACCTTGGACGACCCCAAACCCAGATTTCAAGGTCAAATCATTTTTTGACGTTGAATGACTCCAAAATAGCTAAAGATGCGGCCATAGTTACTATGGAAGGCGAATAGGAAACCGTACTCAACCTTTTAAATGGTACCATTTTCAATGATCTTGAGTGTCCTCTAACCCACACTTCAACGTTACGATAATATTCAACGTAAATAATAGTGAGTCGTGTATGATCTACCCACTGGTTCCGTTTCCAGTGACTTTGAGTGGCCCTTAACCTAGATTTCAAGGTCATGGAGATGCTCTCGACGTATTGTGTGCGCAGCTGACGCGCGATGTGTTTGCGATAGCCAAGTTCTTGTCATAATTCTTTCACTGTTGCAAACAAAAATTAACTATGACCAAGTTCACCCTAAAATCTACCATCACACCGCAAATCTACTAGCGCACTACCTTGTAACATGGCATGATTTTGTAATTAAAGATGTAACAGTCAAATAAGTTACATCGAATGTAACAGACACGGACAAAATCAACATCAGCAGTTCACAAGCTGTACTCGAAATGTCCTCCTTTAGCATGAACACACGCTCGATGTCTTTCGCGCCACTAGTCAATAGCCTCGTGAACAAGAACTTAGCTATCGCAAACAGATCGCGCGTTAGCTGCGCACACAATTCGTCGACGGCATCTCTGTGACCTTGAAATCTACGTTAAGGGTCACTTAAGGTCACTGGAAACGGAACCGTTAGACAGATCATACACGACTTACTATTAGACGAGTTATTGGACGTTGAATATTATCGTGACCTTGAAATGTGGGTCAGAGGTCACTCAAGGTCATGGAAATTAGTGCCATTCGAAAGCTTGAGTGCGGTTTCCTAGTCGCCTTAGTAACTATGGCCGTATATGTAGCCGTTTGTGAGATATTTAGTGTCAAAGAATGGCGTGACCTTGAAAATTAGGTTAGGGGTCGTTCAAGGTCATTGAAAATGGCGCCGTTCCATAGACCATATGCGACTTTCTGTTAGTCCGCCGTAGTAAATATAGCTCTATCTTGTACCATTTTCGAGTTATTTGACGTTGAGTAATATCGTGACCTTGAAATCTGGGTTAGAGGTCACTCAAGGTCATTGAAATTGGTGCCATTCGAAAGCTTGGGTGCGGTTTCCTATTCGCCTTCAATAGTAACGATGGCCGTATCTGTAGCCGTTTGAGATATTTAGCGTCAAAGAGTGGTGTGACCTTGAAAACAGGGTTATGGTTAGTTCAAGGTCAGTGGAAGTGGCACCATTTGATAGATTGCATACGAGTTCCTATTCGCCTTTCATAGTAACTATGGCGATATCTTGTATCGTTGGCGAGATATAGCGACTTATTTGTAGAAAATCGCGAAATTTTTATACCCCACCTGTAATTAGCGCCCCTGCAGGGGGTGACCCCGTCGGAATTTTGTGAAAATGTTTGATGTTGGTAAAACTAAAATGATTGGGCTACCGTACGGTATGGTGAAAAAACTGTGACGATATGTTAAGCCGTTTTCATGTGATACCGGAACGTATCGGACAGACGGACGGACAGACATATTTGCTATATCAATATCGCGCGTCAGTATGCTGACGCGCGATAAAAATCGACTGTTCAAGACCGCACCAGACATTAATGAGCCGTCGTTTCAATTCATCCACACTATGTTTTTGTCAGTGGTAGACATAATGCTGCATGACAGCCCAGATCTCGTAATCCATAGGACTGAGATCTGGACTGTTTGGAGGCCACAGGCTGGGCGCAAGATAGTTGGGCATTTCTTGACGCAGCAATTCAACTGTTGCACGTGCGTGGCGCGGTGTGCCAGTGCACTGTCCTGCTGGAACACAAAATCGTTACCCAGACACTCCGCGTATTGCTGACAGCAGTATGACGTCATTATGACGTCGTGAAGCAGCTTCGAAGAAGTCAGTAAGAGATATCACCAGATTTCCTGCTTTGTAAGAACAATGAAATTACCGCATGCATTGCAGATTTATTCAACAGTTTTTGTGAAGAAGTGTACGCGTTGCATTTTTCAAGGTAGTGCAGCAACAAACTATAGGTAAAGTGGGAAATTTAATTACACGTTTATGGGCAGATTATTTATGTCTGCAACAGTGAGAGAATTATTAAAATCAGACAGTATTTGTAAAAGTTATGCTCAAATGAAAGAGTCCAGTTTTTTGGACTCACAGTGTAGTTTTATGAGTATCAAACATATTGGAGAAAATTGCGACAAAATCATCCCCTGCAGTGCGCTAAATACAGGCGGGATATAAAAATTTTGCGATTTTCGACCAACAAGTTGCTATATCTCGCAAACGATACAAGATAGCGCCATAGTTACTATAGAAGGCGAATAGGAAACTGCACCCAATCTTTCGAATGGCGCCATTTTCAATGATATTGAACGACACGTAACCTAGATTTCAAGGTCACGGGGTTAGTACGGATGCGCTCGACGTGTTGTGTGCGCAACTTACGCGCGATCTGTTTGCGATAGCTAAGTTCTTTAGTTCTTTGTTAAGATATGACCACGGGACAGACAACGGACGGATGGACGGACGGACGGACGACGCACCGACGTCGGCAACCATCGCACTTAAGGGGGGGAGCATCAGAAATACCGAAAACGAACTGAATGTCGCGATATTTTAATAAACCGATACAGAATACCGAACCGACTTGAAAACCGAGAAAAAACCGAATACCGATATCGACTTTAAATAGGGTCTAGCGACAATGACCGATGACTAGAAGTGTGGTTAATGGCAGTCTCAGAGAAACATTCATAAACTTACTGATGGTGTAAGTGCCGTGTTTTGCTGCTAGCTAAGTATAGGCTTAGCTATTGTTCACTTCCTATTGCTCACCTTTGGCTGTGGGGTAGTATGAAGATAAGTAGGCGCAATCCCTGTTCTCCCTTTTTTAGTGTCAGTTATAGCATTAACCGTCATAAAATAATATAGTACTTATTCAGTATTATACCGCCCCGTGGGTCGGTTAGGGTTCAGCAGTAAGGGTTAGTGCCAGTTATAGCATTGTTATAGCATTGCGCCTACTTATCTACATGTGCCCCTGGCTGTGTTCTGGACGCTAACCTAAAGTGCAGTCCCTTGGCTCTTTCGAAGTATCCATTTCTCTCGAGTCACATTCGTTTACTGGTCTCTCTTACCTTTTAAACAGCTATCAGTGAATAACCACACAAACGTCTCTTCCTTTTACACTGCCCGTGTACAGGACATACTGAACTCACATTCACTTAACCGCACACATAGGCTAGACACAGTTCAGTCATTTACTTTACGGCCAGCCTACATGTAGGCCTATTGCTGGCAGACAGCTGCACGCCAGGCAGGCCCGAGACAGCAGTCTCACTAAATTAGTGTCATATTCGGCGCTCATTGTCGCGTGTCACTTCAACAAGCTCGTCGGTCGCAGATAAACGGCGCGACGTTCAGTATTATTTAGGAATGTCATTTCGCATCCGTCACCAGGTCTTAAAATCGTTTCTTTTACAACAGTTAAAAGAAACTTAGCTATCGCTAACAGGTCGCGCTCAGCATCATGTCTTTCCAGTCGAATACGACATTGCTGACACGTATGACGTCCGACTGTTGTAACTGACTTCGTTCATTATGTGCTGTATTTACGAGATACAAACAATGAGGCCGTTTATTGTCGTGCGATGCTATCCATAAGCGCGGCCTATGCCGTCGTGCTGTGTCTGTCTGACTGGGTGGCTGAGTGTCTGTCTGTCACGTTGGTGTATTGTGTCGAAACGACTAAACGTGCGGCCAAATATCACTGATATATGAAAGAGACAGGTGATAATAGAAAAAGGTGATATTACTATTGCAGCAATCGACATTTCGGCGATTTGCTGCTAAGTATTATTACCTTTTTATTGAATAAGGTATCAGTGATATTTGCTGTTTTTGAGGTGTCATTCTGAGCCCTTACAACTGTCGTTAAACTTCTATGGAAGTTTTAAACATTAATCTTCCTTTTCGCTACTAGACCCTTCGCAGCGAAGGGTTTACAAACCATCGTGCAGTACTAGACCCTTCGCTGCGACGGTGACGGCAACCTGAAGCCGCTCCGCTATCTGACAGCGAGAGTCGAGTCGGCACCCAACGGCGTAATGAGGTTGTGATAGACCTACATAGAGGTAAGAGATGTCAATTCAATTCAATTTATTTCAGTA
>Ga0209149_1001674_pt1 | contig 11569 bp, 8 predicted proteins | sample WorMetTyACAVOLI2_FD_187423 | JGI IMG/M metagenome (GOLD analysis project Ga0209149, IMG submission 187423) | Marine gutless worms symbiont microbial communities from Max Planck institute for Marine Microbiology, Germany - Olavius algarvensis... ...
CAATATTGTGTACCAGTGTAATGGTGCAGAGTTGTATGAGCAGTTATTACAGGTCGATCAACTCGATCGGTCTTACTGGTCTAGCACTATATCTTCCAAGCGCCTCTGTAACTTAAACCCTACTATGCTACTGTTCAGTGGACAGACAACACTGGTGGAAGTGCACCTTACAGTAGAACATATCTCATTTTCTCTGCAACAGTGTGTTTCCACTGCACTACACGCAGCGTGCTGGATGTGTAGTTTTTTGCAGTTTTTTCTTCAAACCTCGTGTTTCTAACGGAAACCAAGTAACACATACCACCCTGTGCACGTTTTGGTAATTTTTGGTGCAGCCATACACTCGGCCATTTTTGAGCTTCTGTTGTCACACACAGGCATTGCTCTCGTTATTTTTGTCTATTGCTGTGTTTGTTATGCAGCGCCTCTAATAAAACGTCGTAAAGTCGGGCGGCCGAAGAAAAAGGCAAAGATCACTATGAAAGCAAAGGATATGAAAATGACAGCAGTACCTGGTCGACGGCGTGGACGTCCTAGAAAGGTGTGGAAAACATGACTGTACTTCTTTCTTTCTTTTGTGGGGCGGCATGGACTCCCTTCGTATGCCAGCATGCGAGCCTGCCTCACAGGCTGGCCCAATGTGCAACCCCAGGGATGGAACTAGTGTAGTGTAGCGCGACACCATCAGGCTAGCCTAATGGTTGTTGTGTAGTTATTGCGCGACCTCTTTTTTAGAGAAAGGAGTGTATAAGGGCTAAGGGAGGGATCGGGAGTGGGAAGTAGAGAGAACTTGTGCCATGATATTTACCCTGCTGGGCCTATAACCACTGTTTCTCTGGCGGCTAATACCTGCTGCATGATAGACAGCCTTAGTTCTCACGCACCTGGCACCATGTCCAGGTCCAGTTTAGCGGCGCTGGTGCACAGAGCCATTAATGACTGACCAGAGCATGCATTAGGATGCCATCTGTTATTAGTGATTTAAGCAGCGAATAATAGTGAGCGTCTCTAAACCCAGCAAGAGCCAATGGTCACAGATTAAAGAGAACACTGTCAAACCCTCTTTGCCTGCCCGAGATATTATTCTCTGAATATGCACCTAGTTGACCTGCATGTACCTATTGTACAGCAAGCCACCAGGCCAGGATTTGAACTCTGGACCTGCGGGACCTAAAGGCCAGCAGGTCATGCGCACCACAGTGCAGTAGCTTGCCCCACTGAGCCATGAGAGCAGGCACATTACTGTAGTTGTGGCAAAATTATTTGTATTATGCTATGCGCTGTTTGCATCTCTAGCTTTGTCACTCAACCAATAAGAGCTTTTGTTTGACAGAGATACAGACCTACCATTTTATCAGTATTATGCCGATCAGTGGTATTGTTAGGTTATTGAGGCTTTAGAGCAAAATTGTCACATTTTAACATCATGTGTTATCATACTTTCCTTACCTTTTGAGCTTTAATAATATTAAGTACTTTCTTGTGTCTGTATTTACCAGTGCACATTATTTTTGCTGTCATCAGTTTGTCCTTAGTAATTAGTCATTAGTGATCGTTGTTGTGTCAGAGATAATTATGTGATAGTGGTTAGTGTCTGCAGTGTGTGTATGTGTTCATCTGGTTGTAGCATGTCCTTGCTGTTGATTCTGTGGTAAGTACCGATGCCTTGCATCAGGAGGCTGTATTACCATCCCTTGAACCGGTCGGAACTTGTACAAGTCATGAGGCAGAGATATCACATGACAGCAATGATGTAGCCATGGTAGCTGAAACACTGGTGGAAATTTCTGCAAAGCCGGTACTCGCAGAAAGCAGCGGCGTCGCTGTGATTGCGGAGGACATGCCAAAACTGGAGCGAAAAGATGCAGCTGACAGCATTGCCGTCGGCAGTCCTCTCGAGAGCCGATCGCCATCTCCTCCGACCCTTCAACACAAGGACGTTGTTGGTACAGTGACTGAGTTGGAGCAGTCGGAGGATAATTCTCCATTGCCCAACTTTTGCCACGAAGACAGCGAGGAAGAGATAGAGGAGGTGGATGTGGATAGCAGAAAGCTTACATCTGAAAATGACGTGTTTTTAGGAGTTTCAGTCGGAAGCAGTAGTGCTGGTGAATCCGGAAGAAGTTCGACAGTTGCAGCGCTGCGTCAAACTGCAGGCGAGCATGAGATGGATACGGCGGATGGTGAGAGCGAGAAAGCGTCGGAGCTGTGCAACAGTCGAGATTTTGCTGATAGCAATGATGAAATGCTGCGTGACAGCTTTTCCGGCTCCGAGCTGAGTATTCACAGTGGATCACCAACCATAATGAGTGACATAGAGTCAGATGACAATGCAACAATGATAGAAGAGCTCTTTAATACTGCTACAGATGACTGTGGTACAGCAGTTGTTCAGGACAGCAAACCAGCTACATCAGCCGCTGGTAAAGCAGATGAGTCTTGTGATTTAGACGTCTTAGATAAGCTGGCAGAACAGGAACATTCACCAGGCAGTCCGCTGCATACAAACATCAATAGCAGTGACACAGCTAACCTTCTGGTGCATACAGAAGCAAATGCTAGTAATTCTTCTTCTCCACATTCTTCAGAGTCGGATTCAGAGTCGGAATCTGATGTATTTTCGCAGCCCGATGCTGTAAATGATGCAGGATGTATGGATGGTACGACTAACAATGGTTTTGATGAAAACAAAGTGTCGGCCGTATCGAAACAGCCACAGCCGACTAGAGTTACTGATCCACCTGTGACTTCGAAGAGTGCAGTCGTGTGCCCGACGGTCCAGAGTTCATCTACCACTTCCGTGCTGGAGAAGCTGTTGAATGAATGCAGCGAGGTACGTTGTGTAGCTCGCCACAGTCCTAGTCTAACCTCTGTTGGTGAGTTTAATCCAGCTATTTATCACACTGAGACAAACAATTCATCTTCATCCCTCAGCACTGCTGTTGGTGCTGTCGGTTCAGTGGCGGCCGACAGTCATCGTCCCGGGCAAGCACATCGACTTTCTGGAGAGCACCAGCACTTTGTTGTCCGCAGCCCCACAGACATCAGCCAAGCTTCTGTAGTTTCTCACCATGGCTTTGTTGCAAGCCCAGTTGCTAGTTCCAGTGCTACCCACCTGGCACAGTTTACACCGGCATTTGTGAATGTTGGAAGTCCATCCCTCACTGGTACCGTACAAAGAGGTTCATGTCCAACCCCTGGAATGGAGAACGTTGGCAGTCCTTATGCCAGTGGCTATCGGCGTTTATCCAGTGGATCTGGTTCACACATTCAGCCACATCTCGTGTCACCGGAGATGAATATAGCAGACCAACGAATGCATTCACCAGCAGGCTACTGTGCAGATTTTACATCGGCCAAGCAAGGCAGCTGTGCTATGAGACCGCTGCATGATGCCAGTTACCAGTCTGCTGGTGGGCCGCACTCAGTTAAAAGCTCACCAGGAGCAGCTGTCGGATCTCCAGGCTCTGGCTGTGCAATTGTGTCACCAAGTGGAAATTACGCCCGTGCACAGAGCTTTGGTTCGTTAACCCACTCTCCAGCCACTCGCATTGATCAGTCACCGGCGTCAGCGGGTAGTGGCGGCTTTGTGGGCAGTTCGTCGGGATTAGCAACACAGCAGGGCAATTTCAACCAACTTAATCCATCACCTTCAGGAAGTGGCGGGACTGGTCGCGGTATTGGTGGTGGATCTGGTCTGCCAGATAAATCACCCATCGGCAGCACCAATGTGTTTTCGCCAGCACCAGCTTCCGCAATGTCGCCGTCAATTGTGGTTACGACGGCCACACTGTCTACACCACTGCAGCATTCAAACGTTGCACCATTCTCATGTAGTCCGCCAGATGGAGGACTACCGTTCCAGTTTCCAACAAATGTTGCTGTCCCAGTTAGTGCTACAACATATGCCAATGCACCTTCGCCAACACCTCACAGCCTACAGCTACTCTCACCAAGCAACAACAGAATGTCTGCTGGCTACCAAACGGTTTCCACTAATGCTAATCCAGTCAGAAGACATCCTGTTATGCCTCATCAGCAGCTCAGGTCTTCAGCTGTTGGACTTCCATACTATGCAATACTGCCGTCACCGCCATCAAGCATGTCGTATGCAGGTGTGATTGATCATAGGTTTGTTAATGCACCTCTGGACCATCTAATGTCGACATTTTCAGCAGGTGCCCCACCGAGTGGTCGCCAAACTGCACCTCTGAGCCGTGCAGCACCGTCAGATTGTTCTATTGTGCAGTTGCAGCAGCTGACCAATCGGCTGAGTGACTATTCTGCGCAGCCACCAGAGCCATTCAGCCGGGGCGTAGGTGTGCCAGGTGCAGCTATCAACCAAGCATGCAAGCAGTCCGGACGTCGTCGGACAACCACAGCGGACAAGATGTCGCCTGGTGGTTCCGTTCCACTTGCGCCACATGTGGCTGGTTATAACATGCTTGACATGTTTCAGTCGCAGCACCAGCAAGTCCCTCATGCCACGCCTCCCCTCAACTATCAGCAGTACCTCGCTAATGCTGGTTTCTTTGGCCAGGGTTCATCTCAGCTGCCGATGCAGATGATGCCGTTCGGACCTCCGGTAAGCCGATCCTCAACTCCATTTACACCACAGCTTTCGTCACAAGCACAAGGTGCAAGTCAGATGTACTCTTCGTACAACTACGGTCGTACTCCATCAGACGCATTCACAGACTTGCCACGGCGATAGTATTCACCAGATACATTACATGTACAACTTAATTAAAAAACTTACTGCAGTATACAGATATATTTCACTGCAGGACCACCGACAATATTCTTGTAAACATTTTAGTTGTATTTTCTGTGTGCATGTAAAGATAGCACATAATCAGTTGGTATTGCTTTGGTACGCACTTGGAAAACATACTGTGATTGGTGTTCTGGTTTATGCAAACTTCTACTTGATGTGTACGTATGTTAAATATCATGGGTTTCTGTTGTATGCACTTGTTGCTATCGGTATTAATGTGTTTTCACTGCTGGTGTTGGAAGGTGTAGATTTGTAAGTCAGTTTTGAGTTGTGTCTAATTTATTGAGAGGAGCGGCCAGATGTGTATACTGTAACAGTCTTTGCAGCCGATGTGATAAACTTGGAACGAAGCGCTTGAAGTGATGTGACGTGGAGAGTAATGATCGTTTTTTGTGTCTTTTCATACAGCTGTTGTACAGTTTTGTATTGTCGTTCTTTCTTTCTTTCCCGTGCTGTGAGTTGGTGCCGTGAATTATGTGTTTAGTCGTTGATGATTGATTACTTGAAATGTGCCGGCATTTCACCTGTGTTTGAGTCATTTTGTATGCCGGTCGTCATCGAGTTAGGAGACCTAACCACTATTTGCTGTACTTTGCCGATATATAAACATCGACGATACAAACTTCATCAATTTTGTTCTCTTTATTTTTCACCTCTGCCAAGGAGGTTATGTTTTTGCCTTGGTTTTTTGGTTGGTTTGTCTGTCTGTATGTAAGAAGGATTACTCAGAACTTGTTATTTTATATTTCTGAGATGGAAATCGTTCTTCTGATATTCATCCTAGAAGGATGATGAGTTGCGTGTGTACTGTCTGCTTTTTGTGATTAAATATAATTTGTAATTCATGCTTGTTTTATTGGCATTCTTTCGGCACTTTATGCTTTGAAGTGTGAAGTCGTTCGTGTATCGAAGCATAGACAGCCATCACCTATAGTTTTTTTTGTCTATAATAGATTGTTGCTAAATTTTATGCTACATGGACAACGATCTGTGAGCTTCAATACGACAGATAATATAACGGATCTTATTTGCAGAATCATTTATTTTTGTGAAAACACACACAATTCTGTGTGTAGTATGAATCAGAACGGCACACTGAATTCATAGTTTGTTGCCTCCGAGTTGGCTTCCAGTTTCTGTGAGAATATTGTAAATACTTTTCTGAACTTGTCGTGTGAAGTTTTTTTTGTCTGATCAAGCCTTACTGGCTTTAAGACAAAGTTCGTATTATAGCATACCAAAGCAGTGTTTTATTGACGGGAATATTACTACTTCATGTGAATGGGCAAAACTTGATCATGTTAAACTTGAACTGATCGTGTCCAATTATGCTTTGGATTGAGACGGTTGATGTTTTGATTATTGCTCGGAATACATACACCGTAATGTAATATTAATAGTAATAATAATAATGTCTATTTAAGAGATGCATATTTCAGTCAATAGTTGTATATGCCGTAGCCCATTAGAAGTCTTCGTTTGCCAAACAGCATGTTATAACAGCAACACGTCATCGACTGGTATACTGTTCCACACACTTGGATCAGCGGCGGCAGAAATTTGGTTAAGGAGTTTTGTGTTCATTCTGGCAACATAAGTTTGTGAGAACCGACAGGCATGAGCCTGGTGAACAAGTCGCTGACGTATCCAAACCAGATGCACGTCGGTGACAAATCTGTTTGATTGGCAGTAAATGCATTCCATTTTGGAAGTCAAAATTTCCGTACTCATTCATGTTGTCATGTGATGTGTGGATCATGGCAGTCACTCACTCACTGTTTAGTGCAAGACTCGTATGACAGTTATAAATTCATAAGTAAATTTCACTTTCTAAGTCGTATCTGGTTTAAATCCAGTCAGGTACCAGAGTTCATAAGTGTCCGAAATCTGAGCAACAAACATTAGTGTTCGCATCAGCTGTGCGTTGGCAGTGTGTGTGCTACACCAATGTTGATGTTATGTGGCCAGTTGGCATACAGTCTTAAGCTCTGATTGTTGCCGACATCACCAGTGCCTTTATAGTTGTAGTGCACGCGGCGAGCTTCACCTATGCATCCTCTTTATCTGTCGTCTTTCTTGTTTGGCTGGCCAATGTCAACGTTATCATTTGCACGTCTATCTGGTTACAAGTCTGGTTTGCAGCATGTGCCATTCAATATGCCAAGTGTAGTTAATGATAATTAAGAAGCTAATTTTCTGGCTTATTATTGCGAATAAATGCATTTAGATAGGTTTACAGTAAAAGTCTGGCAGATATACTTCACATTACTGGTATGTCATTACTTAAGTGATTCTTGGCGCCAAAGTTAGCTGTCGAAACTATGTTGCAGGTATAAATGTTTTTTGACGTTTTCTTGACAAAGATATTTTATTCTTACTTGGATGCCAGATGATATTTGAAGTGTTTAACAGCAAACAGAAGTCATTTAACTGTTCATTTTTTGCTGCGATGCAAAGAAATTTCCTTTGTGTTCAAATTGCAGTAGTTATTTGCAGTGAACTTATTGTTCACGGTGTGATGTGTCTTGTAACTTCATTCAGTCATCTGATGAGAATATGCTGATTGGTAGTGTATGCAGTGATGTAGTCCTTGAGGCCAGGCCTTGGCCTCGAGCTTCCTCAAGGCCAATTTTTTATGGTCTTGGTCTTGGCGTTGGCATTGAAAGTTTAAGCCTTGGCCTTGACAGCTGTGATGACCATGTTTTGACATTACCCTCAAACTCAAAGCGCGACAACTGCTGCTGAAGTAAAGTTAAAAGCAGTGTGGCCGCCGGGTTCGGCCAACACGGTATGCCCCCACCCATCTGTAACCCTGACTTTTGACCGTTTGACCTTGAAACTGGTGTGTGAGTCACATCCAAGATGGGGAACCTTTATTCCAAATTTGGGCTTGCTAGGCTTTTGGGTTCTCAAATTATTTGATATGTACATGACGGACGGACAGACAAAAGCAACGCTTATTGCCCCTTCCCTATGATTGGGGCATAAAGTGAATATATAACCAAAAGCAATCAAAATCTAGTTAATTACCTATCCTGTAAGATGTACTGCTTATCTCAATTTCTGCTCTGACCGTATGCTTAACCCTGTAATAGTCCCTGGAGTCAGTCGCTGAGCGTATGATCGACTGACTTGGCGTACCATCGACTGACTTAGTCGACTAAGTCGTTGTCAGTCGACTTACTGACTTGAGTACACGTGATCGACTTGCCTGTCGACTTCAGACGACAAATATGTGCATTTCTGCCACTGTATAATACAAGATGCCTAGTTTGCCTACTGACTTGGTGAAGTTGGTATAAAGCTACACAAGCACAGAGTCTGAGATTGAGAGGCACTCTGTTCTAATCATTTAATGCTATTATGCTACAACAACCACATTGGAAACTGTGCCAAAAAATACGTCGATGCAATTGAACAAAATGCAGTAAGTAGAGTAAGCGGCCTTAGCGGCGGCCAGAGGCGCAATGAGCGGTGGGTCGATGGTTCATCGACTTGACTTCGACCTGGGGCTTCATCGACTGGCGGATGGCGGCGGTTCCAGAGACTACCCTGTAATACCCACATTAAAGCTGCGGAGCAACAGACCATTATACAGTAATACGCTGATTGGTACACTGGCCATTTATGGATGGGCTGTTACATTTGGTACAGCGAGCAGGGGCCTGGGCGTGCCGGGGCCCCGCCCAGTCCCCTCCTCGCTGTACCAAATGTAACAGCCCACCCATCAACAGACATTGTACCAACTTCATATCGTTTGATGTGGAATTGCCTCTGGACTCTAAAGGGTTAAAGGCCTTAGCCTCTAGGGTTGGGGCTTGTACGTCCAGCCGTTGACATCACTGAATGATACGTGGATGATACATGAATGTTATATGATATTCAACTTGAAACTGCAATCCTTCCACGACTTCATTTTGCCTCTTGTGCGTAGTAATTTTTCGTGTGCACTTCAGCAGTCAGCAGTGGTCTAGCTGCACAGCGTGTGGTAATGATGCCTTTGATTTGTGTCTGTCTACAAGCTGAAGTGATGTAGCTGCTTCTGTGATTTGTATTGCATGCGTTAGCAGTCCGTGCCGGGCGGCAAAACGCCGTGTCAGATCATATAGACATTCACTGGTTGTACAATGTACATATAGAAATTGTCTGTTGGTTGTTTCTTTTCTGCAGTGTCTGTGTATGTAGTTTCAAGTTATTTATAGTGTGTATAATTACACTGTCACATGACGCATCAGGCATATAATAATACAGTACGATTCACCAGTATAATATTCGGTCATACTGTTTGAACGAGTGAGTGATGTATAGCTTGCACGTTTCTCGTCATATCACCGGGCATTTTCGTGTTCTGGTTCGTATTGAATTAAAGTGCGCTGAAACATCTCCATATTGGTGTTTACTGAGTTCGGTGAGTGTAAGTTCTTAGACCTACTAGTTTATTCATCGTAGGCATCTGTCTGGTAGGCCTACCATCACTTACATATTCAGTGTTGAATGTTGGCATGACGATTAAGTCTTGGTTTAGGTGTCGTTCAAAGTCGCTGAAAATGGCACAGATCGATAGATTATATACGACTTACTATTTGTCTGCCATTGTGAGTATAGTTCTATCTGGTACCGTTTTCGAGTTATTTGACGTTGAATAATATCGTGACCTTGAAATCTCGGTTAGGGGAGGTGATGGCACCATTCGATAGAAAAAGAGCGGCAGCTCAGAGGGCACCAGAAAGACGACTGTGAAACATGATACTGTCCGTCCATTGTTCAGCTAAACGAAATGAATCCGTTAGAATTAAAGATATCTATTTATCTGGTCAGGCAAAGAAAAGTAATCTTTTTGCTCCGATGCGTTTTACATGGACGTGCCACATTCCTCGTACAGTAGAGTATGCGCCGGCTACTCGTCACTTTTTACCGCGCGATGCTATGCATAGCGCGGACTATGCTGTCGCAAAATGTCCGTCTGTCCGTCCGTCCATCTGTCACACGCCGTTATTCTGTCGAAACAGCTAAACATATCAAACTTTTTTTACCGTCGGTAGCCACTAGTTTTCCAATACCAAACGGCATGGCGATATTCCGACAGGGACCCCCCCCCCTAACGGAGGCGTCGAATGCAGGAGGGGTATGAAAAAATCGCGATTTTCGGCCAATATCTCGCTTTATCTCGGAAATGATACAAGATAGAATTATAGTTACTATGGAATACGAATAGGAAACTGTACCAAGCTTTCGAGTGGTACCGTTTTCAATGATCTTGAGTGACCTCTAACCCAAATGTCAAGGTCGTGATATTATTCAACGTCAAGTGACTAAAACGATACAAGATAGAGCTGTAATTGCAATGGCAGACTGATTGCAACTTAGCAAGTCGTACGTGGTCTATCGAATGGCGCAATTTTCAATGACCTTGAACGACCCCATAACCAAGATTTCAAGGTCACGCCATTTAGTGAATATCTCAGAAACGGTACAAGATACATAGTTACTGTGAAATACTAATAGGGACTTACAGTTCACACGCCCTATTGAACAGTGTTATTTCGAATGACCTTGAGTGACTTAGCGAAATATTCAGTGACACGAAGCGTCGCACGGTCTCTGCGACAGCTGAGCTTCTTGTTTCGACCGTGTCAAATGGAAACTGCATATAAACAGTAAACACAGAACAGTTGAGTTTAACATCTTCGACGACAGGCAAAGCACGGCAAGCATACTTCACAGTGACAAACAATATTACTATACTGTGATACATAGAAACGTTTCAGCACACTTTTCATAACGGTCAAATCTTAACCGACCTGAATCGTTTTAACCGAAAATGAATTCCTCACATACTCGTATAGTAAAGGCTCCGCTCCATACCTGATAAAAGTGGAAAACTGTTGCAGTATTTTCTTTAAACGACGCGGCCCTCCGTGGCCTTAGCTTACATACCTCGAGAAATATCAGCCAACTCTACCAATCCAAACCCTCTACATAACTTGCACTCTTGAGTTAAAAGCCTGTTCATGTTTGAGCTTGTTGTAACTTAGTTACCTTGGCCTTTGATTTTTTGTAGCCATGGTACAACTTACAAGGATCGTTTTCACGAAATCTGACCTTTCTGTTGCCTAATCTGCCTTTCTTCAACTAGGCCTATAAGGCAAAATGGCACACAAGGATGCAGAAGGATATGTTGACGACTGACTTAGGCTCAAACTGGTCTGTAAGTTACACGTGACATGAGCAACATTTCCCTCAATTTTGACTTTCTAAAAGTTTTCGTTCTCGCAGTAAGGGACAGGCATTGGACAGACGGACAGACAGACGGGACGCGGTGCTCGAGGCAGCCTCCTAGTAGGAGGGCCGCATAATCAAAGGCAATTAACGGTAAATTCCTGATTAAAACGGACCAAATGTTATTCACACCAGTTACCATTTGGCAGAGTTATCACCAGAAGTATAACTGCTGTTGATGTAATATAAACTGTCATAGGCGACGATCCAGATAAAAATCTGGGGGTGTCCACTTCCCTTCCCTCCCGTCCCGTTCCCTCCTGTCCCCTCCCCTCTCCTCCCTTTCCCTCCCCTTCCTTCCTGTCCCCTCCCCTGCCTTCCCCTTCCCTCCCCTTTGAAGTAGGCCCCCTTAAATCCAGCTAGGGGGTCTGGGGGAGCGCTGTAAGCTCCCCCAGCGGGGTCTGGGGCGGAGCCGCAGCCGACATCGAATTTGGTGCATTTTAGCCTTAAAATGTGACATCTGGTGACAATAATTTTAATAATTTTCGCGAGAACCAACTGACCAAATTTCGT
>Ga0209149_1001675_pt1 | contig 11568 bp, 6 predicted proteins | sample WorMetTyACAVOLI2_FD_187423 | JGI IMG/M metagenome (GOLD analysis project Ga0209149, IMG submission 187423) | Marine gutless worms symbiont microbial communities from Max Planck institute for Marine Microbiology, Germany - Olavius algarvensis... ...
AATGCAGTGTTTGGAAAAGTTGCTGGCGTTGCTTCTGAAGAAGTGACTGTGGAGCTGTTGAAAGTTAAATGTCTACCTGTGCTGTTATACGGTCTTGAGGCATGCCCGATTAGTAACAAACAGTTCAACTCGCTAGACTTTGTACTGAAAGGCTGCTTCAGGAAGATATTTCGTACAAGGTCTGCTGAAGTTGTTGATATTTAATTGCATGTCTATGCAGGAGTGTGTTGCCAAACGTAAATGTAAATTTCTTGCAAATTATGTTAAATCTGATGCTACGTCTGTCAAAACACTGCGGCACATGAACTGAATATGTTAGGCAAACGGTGACTATTTCATTTTTTAGTTTACAGTAGTTAAGATTACTTTACATCTATTTATTTTTTGTTTGTATTTTTTCTAACAATTATATCTATATTTTGTATCTGCCATGCTTTGGTGAATAAAGTTGTGTGTGTTAGGCCTACAAGAAGCTCACATGTCGCTCTGTGTCGTTGAAAATTTTGCCAAGTTTCAACGTCGAATAATGGCTTGCCCTTTAAATCTAGATTATGGGTCACTCAAGGTCATTGGAAATTATACCATTCGATAGATCGCTTAATTCCTATTGGCGTCCCACAGTAACTATGGCCCTATCTTGTATCGTTTCCGAGATAAAGCGAGATATTGGTCGAAAATCGCGATTTTTCATACCCCATCTGCATTCGACGCCCACGTTAAGTGGTACCATAGGAATATTGCCATAATATTTGGTGTGGAAAAAGTAGAATGGTGGTGCTACCAAAGGTGACAGAAGTTTTATTATGCGTTTAGCCGTTTCAATGCAGTACACGAACGTGACAGCTAAACGGACGGACGAACAAACAGATGGACGGACAGACACCGCATGACAGCATAAGCCACGCTGTATATAGCGTCTTGCGGCAAAAATTACTCAACAACGTATTTGACCTAACGCTCCGTCAGCAGAGGTGAAGGGACGTGGGCAGCGGGTGAGGCGTGTCAGAGACGATTAGGTATTGCTGCGGATTCATTTGTGATCGCTGCTGGTTGCCTATGGTGCGAAAAGTTGTCGCTGCGCAGCGCTCCGTCCGCCGGTCAGGCCTCGCAAAAGACTGCTGTGAAGTTAAGAGATGGGCGGGCCGGGCTTACAGCAGCAGCAGCAGCAGCGCGAGTGAGTGATGCGGAGAGGCGCGTGACGGGTCGGGCAGAGCGCGCGGAGATCGATCGTAGTCGTACACATGATCAGACGAGTGGGGCAGCCGTTGCCGAGTCACACCGAGTGTGTCTGATTGCTTTGCAGCGCTCGAGCCTGCGTCAGTCACACGCGACTCCTCGACTTACTATACAACTTGAAGGTCAACTCAAACGGCGCGGTTGAACGACAGGTCGGAGGAACGAGTCGGCACAATGAAACCGCCGTGTCACGGTTATCACTTCGCCGATAAACTGCTGTTGTATATTCGCCTTATCACAGTTCTTCGTGCCATATCAGTCGCCTTTGCAGGTCAGTTAACTTTCTCGTTTTTGACAAAATGTAAATTGAGACGAATTTCAACTTTGTAAATAAATTTTTACCGCGCGATGCGATGCATAAGCGCGGTCTTTGCTGTCATGCAGTGTCCGTCTGTCTGCCTGTCCGTCTGTCACGTTCGTGGATCACGTCAAAACGAATAAACATCTCTTCGAATTTTTTTCACCATCGGGTAGCGATACCATTCTAGTTTTTCCGTTCCAAAGGGGGTGCCGACATTGCGACGGGAACCCTCCAAACGGGGGCGTCGAATGGAAGAAGGATATGATAAAATGAGGATTTTTTTCACAAATATCTCGCTCTATCTTACAACGGTTATAGGTAGATGGGCACATGCAGCGAGACAATTTGTAAGCATCGAATTCTCTTTCCATCCATACAACATGTAGCGTGATTGCCTCAGGGGCGTACCCAGGGGAAACAAAAATGTGCTAAAAATAGCGATTTTTGGACTTACGCATTGACTTAAGCATCGTATAACTCGGAAACTATTGAAGATAGATAGGTACATGCTCCGATGGGTTTGGCAAGCATTGAATTGTCTTTCCATCCATGCAACATAGTGCGTGATAGTCGCAGGGGCGTCTCCAGGGGAAACAAAAATATGGGTTGCGGTACGTGAAAACGGCGATTTTTTGCACTTGCGGTTCGAATAACTAGGAAACTGTTGAAGATAGATGGGTACATGCTGCGAGACAATTTGTAAGCATCGAATTCTCTTTCCATCCCTACAACATTTAGCGTGATTGCCCCAGGGGCGTCCCCAGGGGAAATAAAAATGTGCTAAAAATAGCGATTTTTGGACTTACGCATCGACTTGAGCATCGTATAACTCGGAAACTATTGAAGCCAGATAGGTACGTCTGCGAGGGATTTGGCAAGCATTGAATTGCCTTTCCATCCATGCAACACATTGCGTGATAGTCGCAGGGGCGTCTCCAGGGGAAACAAAAATGTGGGCCGCGGTACGTGAAAACGGCGATTTTTTGCACTTGCGGTTCGAATATCTGGGAAACTGTTGAAGACAGATGGGTACATGCTGCGAGACAATTTGTAAGCATCGAATTCTTTTTCCATCCATATAACATTTAGCATGATTGCCCCAGGAACGTCCCCAGGGGAAACAAAAATGTGGTAAAAATAGCGATTTTTGGACTTACGCATTGACTTAAGCATCGTATAACTCGGAAACTATTGAAGATAGATAGGTACATACTGCGAGGGGTTTGGCATGCATTGAATTGTCTTTCCATCCATGCAACATATTGCGTGATAGGCGCAGGAGCGTCTCCAGGGGAAACAAAAATGTGGGCTGCGGTACGTGAAAACAGCGATTTTTTTACGTTCGTGCATCATGTCAATACGAATAAACATATGTTCGAATTTTTTTCACCATCGGGTAGCCACACCATTTTAGTGTATAGAAGCTATACAGACACGAAGCATCGCGCGGCCTCTTTACTTCAGCAGAGCTTCTTGTTTCACTATACGGTAGCCCAATCACTCTAGTTTTATCAGCATCAAACATCTTCACGAAATTCTAGTTTCAATGACCTTGAATGACATCTAAGCCAGATTTCAAGGTCACGATATTATTCAACGTCAAATAACTCGCAAACGGTACAAGATAGAGCTATAGTTACAATGGCGGACTAATAGAAAGTCATACACAGTCTGTCGAACTGCGCCATATTCAATGATTTTGAACAACCCCCAACCCAGATTTCAAGGTCAGGCCATTCTTTGACGCTGAATATTTCCGAAATGGCTAAACATACGGCCATAGTTACTATGGAAGGCGAATAAGAAACCGTACCAAAGCTTTCAAATGGTACCACTTGCAATGACCTTGAGTGACCTTTAACCCACATTTCAAGGTCACGATAATATTCAACGTCAAATAACTCGACTAATAATAAGTCGTGTATGATCTATCCAATGGTTCCGTTTCCAGTGACCTTGAGTGACCTTTAGCTTAGATTTTAAGGTCACGGTGTAATATTCAGGCCTATAGATGCCCTCAACGTATTGTGTGCGCAGCTGACGCGCGATCTGTTTGCGATAGCTAAGTTCTTGTTAGTTTTTTTGTTATATTTAGGCCTACTTCATCATTACTGTTATCAATATATGATAAAGATTCTCATTACATTGACTGACTTCTGCTGCTGTTGACTGACTGACTGGTGGTTTAATATAAAAAAAAGACAAACCGCTGTTATATACAATAAAAAAGGGCAAACGTGTTTAAATGCAATGTAAACGTAAATGAGTAGACTTATACGATAAAATATGAGGAGTCATCGTAAAAAAACAAACGTGACACCCTTTTTATGACTCACGGTGTGTAAATGCAACTATAAAACAACGTATTCTGTCCAGTTTCTCGGACTTGTATCACTGGCCGGCGGTCTGTTCCTGAAGTTCGGCCAGTCGATGGTGTTGTCTGCACTCGAGCCGGTGCTGAGTGTCGTGCCCGAGCAGTTGCAGCACGGAGCAGCGTCGTCGTCGTCGTCGTCTTCCTCGACGTCGTTGGACGACGGCATGTCTTCTGTCTCTGAACTGACGTCCACGGTCAACGTTGCCGCCTACGTCAACATGGCACTCGGCCTGTTCGTGCTTATCGTCGGGGTGGCCGGATGTGCTGGAGCCTGCTGCTCGTGCAGAGCACTACTAGCCACGGTATGATAGGCGCCGGAACTTTTTGTACCAGACTTTTCATCACGTGAATAAATTAGTCAAATCCTCTATCGACAGACAGACCAGAGACATGTGGTATACGGCGATTGACTGTCAACATTAAGGTTGGCGGCTAGTAAGTCCAGCGGTACAAGCTATCTGGGATAAATAGCAAGTGAACTCCGAGACAAATGACGTTTACATAGTTAAACTGTGCCGCAGTTTACAGAACTAGATATATCCATTACAAAATCTTGAATTGCATTTAGAAAGTAACGGTAGGCTATACGCTATAACCATACCAGCCTAACCTACAAGGGAACTTTCCGCATTAGAAGTAGGCCCGCCACATTTTTATAGTCACATGTGTTAAGTGAACATGTTTGTTGTTTTAATTGGTACGCATATTGATCATAATCTTTGCAAAACATGCGACGTTTGGCTGTATATACGGATTTTCTTAATAATTAGGCTTACCTATTTGATGATGCGATGGACTAAGCTGCTTAACAGTCAGTTTTTGAGCACGTGTTAAACATTGCGTAAGTAGGCCCTAAGGGTCCGTTCACACATGCACACAACTACTGTTTTTAGTTTTTACTATCTAAAAAAACGCAGCACATCGGTAGTCGTAAAAGCGCAGCGCATCGCAGTGTGAACGGACCTTTAATTGTACTTGTGACGGTGTGTGGTATAAATATCACGGTACACAAAAGCTGTATAATGGGCATCGTGGCATTTCTTAAATAATGCAACAGTAACAGAATATTATTAACGTCGGTCTGCATTTACAAAATTATCATAAAATAAAAGTGTCCATGCCCATGTTTTCCACGGTGCACGCGCCTGTTACATATTTGCATATTCTGTTTTTCGCTTTTGTTGCCCGTTTTCGCAAAAACCTTATATTGCGTTTCATTGTACTGTTGTGTATATTTGACAGTACGCATCAGTTGTTCTGTTCGTTTTCGTGGTCAAAGTCGTCATGCTCGGCGTCTGGTTGAGTAGAGTTGTAAGTAAATTGATAATAATTATTACGTCGTATTCCGTTGCTTGTCGGTCTAGTCTAGTCATTATTCTAGTTTTAGACTTGCGATATGACGCTATTTGTTATTTAAAACACTTCACTGTCGATGAATTAATAGCTCGACGAACCACTGTTGGGCACACACGTTCACCGAAACATATTTTGCTTGTCTACCCAACGCATGCATCCATTGACGCTGATGATTGGTACACTGCTTGCCCAGTCCGCTCCTCACTATAACAACCCACCTATCAACGGCCAGTGTAACAACTTCATATGTGAGCCAATTAAACAAGTATTGTCAGCGAAATATGATGATATATTCATTAAAGGGTGGAATTCCCGCTAGCTTTTTCTGTTTTTTTTCTTCTGTTTACTGGAAATAAATGAAGACAACGACGACGACGACGACGACGATGATCGAAAAGTTTAAGACTACCGAGATGTGTGGACTTGGCACACAGATCATCGTGCATCGGACTGTTGGAAATTGGAAATTGTAATTTGCATTCATCGCCACGCCACATGAGCTTACTACTATTGTACATTATACAGTGCACCAGTTGACGTGTGTGCGTCTGTTGTCGTTCCCGGAAAGCACAGAACTGAGCCAATCATCAGCATGTATTAGCGCACTTCATCTGCGTTCGTGTTTGGCTATACACGATATTTCGCTTCCGCAGACAATCGGTTGATTATACTCGACCCGTGCACTCTCCGGGTCGAATTTCGAAGCGTTGCAAATCTGTCGTTCCAAGTTAATTGACGATCACTGTAAAACTGCATTTGATCAGTGGTCGTGCAGACAATTATAAATTTGCGTGTACATGTAAGATAATGACTAATTAACTTGAAAAATTGATTTTGTTCATTGGACTCTGAAAATGGGGAAATGACAAGCATGCTGAACAGAGGCAGATTGACGAAAATTTTCAGGGGGGGGGGGGCTGGACCCCGTCGTATATATTTATCAGTTTTTCTTACGTCACTCTATAGATCAATCACGTCTAAAATATTTGGGGGCCTGGTCAATATTTGAGGGGCTGTGCCCCCTGATCCCACCCAAGAACCGTCTCTCTTGCTACAAAGTATTACTTAACAATAGCAAATATGTGGAAGAGAAAACAGTAACGTGTATACGTACCCGAATGATCGACACGAAAGAAGAAAGCACCAGACTGTGCTCAGAGAGCGTGTGGAAGAGAAAACAGTAACGTGTATACGGACCCGAATGATCGACACGAAGGAAGAAAGCACCAGACTGTGCTCAGAGAGCGCGCGCACGCAAACCTCCTCCAACACCAGAAGTGGTCCGGGATTCGAATCCGGATTTCCGGATTAATCCGGACTCGGATCCGGATGTCTGCCGGATCGCTCCCGAAATGTTGTGGATTCATTACCTTGTCGGCGTCAGTCATTTCACCGAGTGTCGTGAGAAATGCTAATAAGTCTCCTAAAATCCCCTATTCTGCAATAGTGAGGGATGCGGAAAAGTGATCCGGAATCCGTATCCAGGACGAGATCGCCAACAAAAGTTAATACGTTTTTTTTCCGATTGGTAGGCCCAATCACAACACCAAGTTTCATTGAAATCGGCTGATTACTTTTGCAGTAATCCTGCACACAGACAAAATGACAGCCAGAATGACTGACAGACGTCGCATAACCTCCGCGTTGGTGGAGGTAATAAAATATACAAGAAGCCGCTAGCTATATGTTCGGACAATAATTTTAAATTTAATACCAATAAGCTTGTGTCTCGGGAAGTGATGTAGTAGAATTAGCATTAAAGGAGATATGGCCGCACTCTGTCAACTCCGTAGCTGTCAGTGCCGGTCTCGTCTCGATTCTTCTTTGTTTTCTGAGACAGGTGGATGAAAAACTATTCAACGCTTTGGAAGACGCGCTGAAGACGAAGTACGCTGGGCCAGCTGCATCTAACGGGGAGTCGTTGCTTCTCAACGCTATTATGACTCAGGTGTGCGTCCACGTTTTATGACCTACAACGCTGAACCTATGGACTGATACATATAACAGCACATAACAGTACGGTACAGTTACTACACCTAGCTGTTACAAGTAGCTCTGCTGCTACTACTACTACTACTACTACTACATATGTCATGGATTAGAGTGCTGCCAATCACATAGTTGCGGGGGCACTTTACAAAAATCTAGATTTAAAACTGTTGCACAGCTCAATGCAGACGTCTGCAGCTGACCGTCGGAGTAGAAGGCGCCACGTCAGCCGTATGACTGACGAAAAAGGTGAGACTTGGTCTCTCTCTGGAATGTCAAAAGTGAGGAGCAGGCCCGAGTCTCTAGTGGCAGACTGTTCCATGCACGCGCTGCAGCCACCGGAAAGGCGCGGTCGCCGAGGGTAGCTCGAAGTGTCACAAAGCGGTCGCGCGATGCTTCGTGTCTGTCAGTAGTTAGCTTCAATGGTATAAAAAACGTCGAGCAGAGTCTTTTACTGTTAGTTAAGTAAGCTACAGATTTATCACTGCGTGCAAATTTTGTTGTTTTTGGCGTAGCGTTGAGACTTCTTGTCATGAACATTTTGTCGTCGTCTCCCGACATCAACAAACTCCGCCGCTTACTACCAGCGATAGTGTCACAACTGGCGGGTTCGTGGTCCGGCAGCGCCGCGGTACACGTCTTGATAACATCTGGCCGGTCGCAGCGTTGACATCACGCAGTGAAGCCAGATATAGGCTCAGAATCGCGATTTCTGCCTACAGCACCTGCATTTGACGCCCCCATCAGGGGGTTTCCGTCGGAATATTGCCATGCCGTTTGGTATGGAAAAACTAGAATGCCTTGGCTACTTGACGGTGAAAACAATTTGAAAATATGTTTATTGGTTTTTACAGAATTCACGAACGTGACAGACGGACACACAGACACACCAGACACCGCATGACGACATAGGCGAAACGTATGCATCTACATCCGCATACGCGCGGAAAAAACACGTAAAGCGTGGCTGGTCAAGCCTCAAAAATAGTGTGGCTAAAATGTTCCATTATAAACATTATTTTCTCGCGCTCAGGTATGCTACATCAGCGAGACATAACGATAGGTTGCGTGTTTGTCTGCTGTCCGTCCATCTGTCAGTCACACGCAAGTATTCATTTTTAGCTTGTTTTTAGTGTCATTAGCTCTGTATGTTGACATTTATTATATTTACATTGTCAAGCGCCGCCGTCCACGTTTTGTAGGGGGCGCTATAGAAATTTCGTTGATTGATTGATTGATTGATTGATTGATTGATTGAAACAATTAACCGTAGGATTATGCAGTGTTCACCGTCAGGTAGCCCATGTACTCTCTTTTTCGAGACCGAATTTAGTGCCCTATGTCCCAGAAGAACCCCAGTACATTGTATTTCGGAAACAACATAAACTATCCATGTGTTACAACGGAAAGGAAGTAGCATATGGGCTCTCGAGTAAAATTGGTACCAATCGAAAGTCCATATGCGACTTCCCATTAGTCTTCCATTGTAACTATATGTCTATCTTCTATAATTTCTAATATATAACGATTTATCGGTGGAAAATCGGCGTTTTTTCGCCGTTTTTACCCACCTCGTCTCGTTTGAAGCCATTGTAAAGAGTTCCCCTGAAACTTGGGGTATGAAAGTTAGTGTCAAAAAATTACAGTCAGCGGGGTACTCCGTACTCGATGCTGAAAGCCGCGTGACCCTATGATCATTAGTTTTAAGTCAATACCAACGTGTGACAGACAGACGGACAGACAGACGGACCTGCCACCTATAGCTAAGTCGCGCTGCAGCACCGTGGCACGTGCTGAGCGCATCAAAAACGGAGATAGACATAGGCCTAACATCAACCTATAGTTGAGTTTAAACATTAAATTCACTTTGTTTATATAGCTGAAGTGCTGTGGCATCAACACGTACAAGGAGTTCACGGAAGCGACAGCGTGGAACCGGACTCTGGAACGCCACTCCGACGGAAAGGCGTCCGTGTTCGAGCAGCGGATTCCCATCACGTGTTGTAAGGCGATCGGGTCATTTCCGACGATCACGCCGATCGACGTCAACTGTACGCTGGCGCCGACCTCCATGAATTCCAACATTGACACGGTAAACTGTCGCAGGCTGTGATTACAAAAGTCTAGATCTATACTTCAGTTTACTTATATAGCCTTACTTAGGCCTGCTTGCTGTTAGATTTTAATTACTCCACGCCCAAAGGTTGCCAGGGTCAGTTTTATCACGATTAACATTTAACAGAGGGATGAAAGCCGACAGGGGTCTATGAGTGGACAGCGTTGCTTCTGTTGTTAGTATTGGGAAGAAATCAAATTTTAGTCGACTTTTCGACTCACTACCGCACGGAAAGTGACTCAAATATTAATCGTGATAATGTTAAATTCATCGATCCAAATATTCTGTTGTTCATACTTCGCTTTTTGCCGTCATCTTATCTCGTTCTTTTTGGACGTATTTTACACAGACTCGCACCGTGTGCATTAATTCATCCACTTTTGTTGAGTTGGCTTCTCGTCGTCTACGTAGTAGGCCCTACGTTAGTTCATAAAAATCAAATCTCTCTCGTTATGTTAAAGTGACTGTCTCAAGCGACGGTGATCGACAGAGACCCAGAGCGTTTTACCAGATGGATCAAAGAGGCCATACACATCCGAAAGGAAAAACAACAGGTCATGAACCGTGATGAAGGCAGCTACCAACTGAGCCACGCATACGACCGCTTTCTTGACACGGCGCCTTTCCGTTGTGTCAAGAACCGGAAGAACTGAGTACTAGCTTCTTCTGATGAAGGCCTCTGATAGAGGTCGAAACGTCAAGTTTTAGGTTAGCCTTTTAGGTAATAATCTTGGTTGTGCTTGATGAATTTAACTAATAGTATGACTATTTTCTAGTTCGCATGTTGTGTAAGCACATTAATTTATTGATGGCCTCGCATTCGGTTTCTTTCGTGCTTTTATGCTTCAGCAAGCTATGCGCAGCGGAGCCTATTATGTCTGTCCCGTTGTCCAACCCGATGCCCCGTGCCAACGGCGGAGGCATCATCATGACCGCGCGCAGTCTTAAGCTCTCTAGTTTATTGTTTGTATTTTGTATTGTTTTTTTGTTACTATACTGCTGCCACTGATACTACTGCGGCTTTTTTTCTGTCCGGTTCAGAGTTGTCACGAAGCCATACGGAGTATAATAGACGTCAACAGCATCGCTGTCTTTGGGACTTACTCCGCCGTTCTCGCGTTCGAGGTATACACGCTACAGCCTTTTAATACCTCCGCCAAGGCGGAGATTATGTGATTGGTGCTCTATGTCTGTCATTCTGTGAGCAGGAGTAGGGCCTACTGCAAAAGTAATGAGCCGATTTCATTGAGACTTGATATTATGATTGGGCCTAACAAGAAGGGATTCACTTTTGGTGGTGATCCGGTCCCGGATACGGATTCCGGATCACTTTTCCACTTTGCGAAATGGAGTATTTTAGGAGATTATTAGCATTTTGCTTACAGTCAGCGGTCGATTTTCACGACATTTGGCGAAATGACTGACGATGACAAGGTAATGAATCCACGACATTTTCGGAGCAATCTGGAAGACGTCCGGCTTCGGATTAATCCGTATTCGAATCATGCATCACTTTTCGCGGTTTGCGCTCTCTGACCACTGGACAGTATATAGTTTTTGACGATGTGATGAGCGTTGCTACTAGCGAATAGCAATTACTGACAGGAGCTTCTAGTTCCATTGCCCATATGTGACACCGCCTTTGTCAGAGGTCCTTCTTCACAAAATGTTCATACATGTCCAAGTTCGATTCATCAAGATAAACTTAAAATGCAGTACGCTAACAATATATCACAGTTGATCCGTACGTATTAAACGTATAATACGCTTGGGGAAAATACGCGTATTTTAACGTATGTTATAATGTGAACGAATTTTACGTTTTTCGGCAGGAACTTTTACATTCTCCTAATAAATTACCAGCCAAGAATGGCAGAAATATTAACGGTAATATTTACGTTGAACTGCAAACGTTTGAGATAATTATTTTATGAATGCTTCTATTTTGTGTTTACTGTTTTCACTTTTTATCTAGGTCAATGACTGTTTTCATACCACGTAGGGAATTAATCCCGGGATCCCGAAATCCCGGGATCCCGGGCATTTTTCCAATCCCGAAATCCCGGGACTGAGTTCACCCAATCCCGGGATTTTCGGGATTAAACTTTGCCGTATAAGTGCTTTGTTTTCGCCGCATTTAGCAGCGTTAGCAAACCCGTTCGACTGCTAAAACAGCAATAACAGCGTATTGAACTT
>Ga0209149_1001676_pt1 | contig 11567 bp, 9 predicted proteins | sample WorMetTyACAVOLI2_FD_187423 | JGI IMG/M metagenome (GOLD analysis project Ga0209149, IMG submission 187423) | Marine gutless worms symbiont microbial communities from Max Planck institute for Marine Microbiology, Germany - Olavius algarvensis... ...
CTCATTTACACAAAGGTAAGTCACCTGTATCAGCTCTGGTAACGAGTGCAGGCTGACTCATGTGCACAAAGGTAAGTCACCTGTATCAGCTCTGGTAACGAGTGCAGGCTGACTCATGTACACAAAGGTACGTCAGCTCAGCCGTTCTTACACTGGAGTACGTAGAAAAACGCGAGCTTTTCGGCAACTGTACCGTGTATGATTAGGTAGACCTAACTGTTTTAGAGGGCATGTAGTGCCCGTAGGATGGAACATTAAGTGGCAGTGTGATAATTGGCATACTGATGTTTATAGAGTGGTTATCACATTTGGTACAATGAGAAGGCCACTGAACTTTTTCCTGTACCAAGTGTGACAACCAGTGATAAACCTGTAGTTCGTGACCTCAGTGTCCTGTTGGATTCTGAACGAACGATGTAACGACATATCAATCAAGTCACAAGAAACTGCTTTTATCATATTCCGTGACTTAAGCAGATCTGCCGTCTGCTTGAACCAGAGGTCATGGTCAAGCTCGTGACATCACTGATCTTCAGCAGACACGACTATTGCACACTGCTGTGCTCGCCGGACTACCTATCTCGACCATATCACCTCTTCAGCGCATTCAGAATGCAGCGGCACGACTCGTCGCTCAGCTCCGTCCATGTGATCACGTGACTCCCACGATGCGTGATCTTCACTGGCTACCAGTGAAGTATCGCATTACCTACAAACTCTGCCTGCTCATGCACCGTATCCATAATGGGAAAGCATAATCTCACTGACACAGTGACAGCAACCTTGCGTATCAAGTCACGTTTTGGCCTGAGATCGGCGTCCAGTGATCGCTACGAGATTCCGTGGTCGCGACTTTGATTTGGTGAATGCCGTTTTTCCGTTGCTGGTCCGAAAGCATGAAACAATCTACCTACACGTCTGCATCAGACTAGATCTACAGTAACATTTAAATGACATGTAAAGTCCGTAGAACTCTTTGAATGAGCGTATATCAGCTTGTTTTTATTTCATTACTTTTAACTGTTTTATCTCACTGTTCACTACTGGTCATGTTTTTATGTAAGCAGACTCATTATGATTATGATGATTATGATTATGATTAACCAGTGAGGGCCATTTCACTAATCATGTTACTTTGCGTTATACCGCGCAAATGTTCGAGGCAGTTAAGTCAATGTTTGTCTGAGAAATATTGAATCCTAAGGTCTGTCCATTAATGGGCAGGAACTGTAATTACCACTGCCTGTCAAATCAGTTAGTGTCCGGTAAAACTGCAACCTTTCGATGATTATACTACATTGTGTTTTGCAATTCTCCGGGTGTCCTACTCAGCTAAATATCACTGATTGTACGTGTGAACTGTGTAGGTTTAAAGAATCTTGCAGCGGATGCACTGAGTGCTGGCGTGCCATCTTTTGTTGTCCAGGAAGAGTTTGATAGGTTCACTGGTTATTGGTGGCAGCCTTCATCATCACCTAATGGTCTCTGTCTATAAGCATGATCCTTATTTTGCAGTGTTATCAAAAATTAAGAGGCACTGACTCTAAATATAAGTTGGTGTGAATTTTAATTCGAGTCCCTTCTAACAGCAGTTTTAGGGATTGTTGAATAAACGGTATATCTTTCTCAGTTTTTTCTATCTTTTTGATTGCAAAGATAGTCACAAAAGAGAGTGATGTTTTCTGGTTAGTTAAAACATCTAACAGCAAAAAACAGTTTTTTTGCATTTTGAAGTTTGGAAAGACTACAAGTTTTTTTGCAGCTCTCTGTACATTGATGCCGTAGGATGACTGTCGTACCAGTACCAAAGTCAGAAGTGCAGAAAACTCAAAATTGTGAAAATTTACAAAAATTCTTCAAGGACATGGCACAACAGCTGATGATTGGCAGCTGAATGGTGTATCAGAATTTTTTATTTGATGTTGCAGCAATAGCTGGATTATATACACACCCATAAAGTCATCTCCAAAATGACCTATAGTGTGTCTAGTGGGATGTTAAACTCTACTATATCTATACTCTATACACTAGTCAAGAAATTATGTGACAAAAATAAAATGTACGTGCACCGTCCATTCCAACAGGATCTGAAACAACACCACTTTACGCTCCCCGAAGCAGCAGATTTGGCTCAGAACCGCCCTCTCCCATATTACTCCTTTAATCTCATATAGTGTTCTAGCGGTCCTAGTGATTTTTGGCACTCTAAATACGATTTTATGTAATGTAATGTAATGATGTCGGTTGTATGGCGCTACGCAGTCGCGAGTTGCATGCCAGAAACGATGACGATGCAGTAAATAAGTAAAAAAAATTAAACAACTAATGACGTTCGTAAGAAGAGCTGTTGGTAAGTAGTGTATGGAATATAGATGGAATAGACTGTATGGAATAAACGATCTTCTAAATCTCTCAGTTTGTGTCTGTGATAGTTCAAATGTGTTTGCATGGCAGAGTCTGTTCTTCGTGTTTCTTTGACAGTGCCGCATGTATAAGTAGCTGCAGTGGTGGAAAGTTGTAAGATCCTATCTAACATGATTACACGATCATTTTGTAGTGAACAACTTCGTTGATTTCAGACACTGTGCTAAACGTCTGTTGCTTCAGGTTCACCGCGAGATAATGTTTTTCGGATATTGTACGAGGAAGTAGACGAAAGTGAAGTTGATATTTTACATATCGTGACGCCACAGACGGAAGGAGCTACTTGTGATCAGTACCGTTATCCCAAAGCAGGTTAACACCTTCAGACTATTTGCTTTTACTGTTATGATGTGTTTGCCAGCGTTAATAGAATCTGGTGGGATGTTAAGCTGGGATTATTTCAGAGCCATTATAACTGTTCATTAACTGATGGTTGAAATTGAGAGCTTACAGAAAATATCCGTGTTGTGAAGTTGTTTGAGGTGGTCTGGAGATGCAGTGTTGGTGGGTGGTCTGTATGTGTGGTGAACCATTGAGTAGCTCTGATGTAGGCCCAGTGAGCAGTGTGGATATCCAGCATAGTGTGCATGGCAGTCAACTGCTGACATGCATGGGACTTGAGGTAATTGACATGCATGGCTGGCGACACACACGTGATGTTTACATCGCCTTATTCTCCCCGGTGAGATCTGGATTGAGTGCACTAATCTAGCTGCCACATCTACCACTTGTACGTCTGGCAGCAACATTAAACTACTTCCAGACTGGCCGCTGCTACATGAAATGTTCCTCTAATGCAGCAGTTTTCACCACTTTAGTTACTGTAATTACTGTACACAGTCAGCTGCTGACAGTCATACATAATGTGTACAATTACATGTATGTTGAATTTGATGAAACCGAATTTTAGCAAATTTTCTCGGCTGATAAATTTTTATTAAAAAATTGGCAGTTAATGACGGACAAAATTTTTTGGCTGATTTTCAGTGGCGGGCAAAACTGTGGCAGATTTTTGGTGCTTTGGGGTCTAGTTCTGATGTGTAATGTTGTTTTTATTACTGTAGGAACAACAAATGCGAAGTGTGTTCTCAAGATGGTAGAGTTTACAGTTACGGAGCATGAAACTGTGAGTCGATCGTTATTGTTTGTCACTAAAGTCCTGACTTTTCATTTCTCAGCAGTGTCGATGTATGTGTTGCAGTAATCGCTTGAGTAGCTAATTTCAGAATATTTCTTGCAACAATGTTTTGTTGTCGGAAAACAAATAGCAGTTGTGAATTAGTTCTAGCCATGGAATTTGTTTGCCCATAGTCACTCTGGATGTTAAAAGTTCCTGAACCACGTCTGGCGTAGACCATTAGCCTACGTACACAGATGTGTTAGGTTACTGACAGCTATAGCGATGAAATTGTTGTGGACCGTGTAAAATGACTTATAGCACTTTTTTGTTTTTGCCACAATTATGAAATAAGATAGATTAGTCAGAAGGTTATTCATAAACTATGTAATCAAATTATCTTGTTGTATAATAATGTAAGAGAAATAGACAATAATGTGATAGCTTGTTTAGCTCGTTCAGGCGTATCTTAAAAACTAAACTGTTCAATATTGCATATAGTGAACGTAAACAGTCTGCCTTGTGTCCGCCAGTATGCGCCTCTGATTCGCTTGCGACGCATGGTGCTATACAAAGTTATTTTGATTGATTGATTGATTGATTGATTGATTGATTGATTGATTGATTGATTGATTGATAGACTGTTGTGATTATTTGCACTGCAGATTAGCAATGTCATCGAACGCCGATTGGCCAATATGTTTCCGTGGATGGAGTACATTGTGAGGGTTGGCTGGCTGCCTGATGGTAACAGGTCGGTCTTAGTTGTCAGTGATGTTACTTTTTTATTTTTATTTAACCGGCCTTCTCGTGTTTGTAGATTAGACTGTGTCCCAAAAGATTAAGAGGCACCTTTGTAATGTTCAAGCAAGATTTTGTACAGGCCAGATGCCACTCATGTCACTGAACCGACAGCGTCAGAGCACTGAGTGAATTTGTTGTTGTTCTTTGTATTTAATTTCGTGTGTTTTCTTCACTGTTTTTTACGTTGTAGGCTAAATGTTAACTAAAATCAAATTACAACACAATTTAAATAAGATTTTGCAATACATATTGGAGCCGATATGTATTTGTGTTTGCCTGACATTATTATATTGTTGCTGGTTTGCCTTAAGGGTTAGATTTACATTGCTTGCAGACATCAGTTCGCCGACACTAGTTCATCCGTTGTCCATCCATCCTTTCGTCTGTCTCATGGTCATATCTTTAAAACTAAGCAAGATAGGCCCATAGTTACTGTATAACACTATACAGAAGTTGGCTCCGTTGATTGTGTTGCCGCATTCAGATTCTTTCACACATGCTCTCTCTGGGAGATATTTCAAATATTGAAAATGGTGTTCAGATATTAATAACGGGCTCGTGTTTGACTTTGGCGTCCAACCGTAGGTGTCGTCAACGTAGTGAGACTGTTGAGATGCGATGTTAACACTTGTCGCGAGTTGTGTCAACAACACCACCACACCTGTGGTATGACGTGAAAATCAAACATGAAGTGTGCCAGCTTTTTATCACAGTGGCAATGTTCTTGTTTATCGCACACAACAAACTGATTGTTTCATTTTGTTTATAGATTTCATTGTGTTGTACAGTGTGTATGTGGAGATGTTAAACCGATGCCAGAATCAGCTGCAGTTGGTCGTCTATGACGTCGACTGTTTTGTCGTGAATGACGACTCTGCGGACGGCATGATGCACGATGATAGCATGTCTGTACCTGGCTCAGTTTGGATTGTACAAGAAGAGATCTCAAGCTACTGGGTTAATGTTAGTATTCATGTACTTTTTACATACACACACATATATATATATTTGTAATGGTGCACAAAGGTACGATTAGTTCATACAGGTTGATTGTATCGGGCTTGGTGTAGCTCTCTATCTTCAGAGCGACTATGTGTCTTAGGTCTTCATTGTGCTATATACAGTAAAAAAATTACGTCCTTTTGTTTACTTTTTAGTGAGCCGAGCCTGGTGGGATTGGCCGTTAATGTGATTGCCTAACCATTATCCTTCAGTGCTATGACACTATTGGTTGGGTCATATAACATATAACATTGTCTCCAAAATGACCTATAAATGTGTTGAGGGGAATGTTAAACGCTACTATACCATACAATACATATATACATACATATAATGTTGTTATTACATGTGTGCTTCAACAAGCTGGCACATAGTTATCAACCTACATCCAGTCCACAGTGTGTCGTTCAGAATCTGCACTAGCTGCTGACACTATGATTGGTCGTTGAGCCCTCATTTACACTACACTCAATCTGGAGTTACCTGCATCAGTTGTCAAAACGTGCCGTCGTTCATACGTTTAAAACCTGTTGCAAAACACAGTTAATAGGTTTGCATTCATGACACTGAACCAAGCCCCAGTGTGTACAATCCAGCATACTGTGGGCTGGTCCCAAGCCTGGGTAAGTTGGGAGTGTTGCATCAGGAACGGCATCTGGCGTAAAATCTTGGTGTTGGACGTTGGGTTGTCTAGTTGTCATCTGTATGGCTGCAGCAAGCCAGCTAGTGTCATACACTGAGAGACAACCAACCACGCCATTAAAAATTCAGAAATGCGAGTCTTTGGTAGCAGCACACCGAGGTTGTCCTGGTTGTTGTTGCATCCATTGCACTGATATGACCTGTTCTGATCACGTGGGACGGGCAGGTTTAGTTAGAGAATACTCGTGATATTGCTGCTCAATTTTTGCAGCGGTCCAGATATTAAACACAGGAGTGCTGCTAAGGTCACTTACTAACTAAACTGCCGCTGGTGTTTGATTAATTTAACTAATAGTTAACTTCCAACCAGATGAATCTATTCAGCGAGAACATGTCAGTTTTGTTTATGTTATAGTGCACATTACAAGTTTAAATTGCTGTGTGTGACATATTTGTTCTCCATTTGTTCAACTGACATTATTGTGTGTGTATGCGTTACGTCATGTCGGAGTATGTCAGTGACAGTTACTTGCTGTTGATTCAGGTTCACGACCTTTTGCATTTCTTTCCGCGATCAGGCAATCATTTGAGCTTCATCTGGGGAAGTGCAAAGTCTGGATTTATGCATCTCTACCATGTCACCATTTCTCTTGAATCATTTGTCTCCGAAACCTCAAGTCCTGACGACACCGGCTTCAACAACATGTCTCTACATCCAAGTGAGAGCTTCTAGTTTGTTTTCAGCTGCTCGAGTTATATATGCTAACGTAATGAATTATTCAGTTCGTGCAGTGCAGAGACTGAACAGGGAGGATGAGGAAGTATATCTCTTGATCTGATTTCGTGAAAGGTAAATTAACAATGTTTTTTGTTAATTTTTGCCATGCGATGCTATGCAAGCGCTGTGTATGCCGTCATGCGATGTGTGTCTCTCTGTCTGTCATGTTCGTGAATTCTGTCAAAACAAATAAAATAAACATATCTTCAAAATTTGTTCAGCATCGGTAGCCAGACCTTTCTAGTTTTTTCGTACCAAATGGCATGGCAATATTTTGATGGAGACCCCCTAATGCGGGCGTAAAATGCAGGTGGTGTAGGCTAAAATCTTGATTCTCAACGAATATCTGGCTTTGCGATCGGTAACTGCTGCACCGTGGTTAGTTTGTTGCAGTTAGCAGCCTGGTTTTTGTTGACTGCGGGTATTGGACGAGCAAGTACCACACGCTATAAGCACCGTGGTTAGTTTGTTGCAGTTAGCAGCCTGGTTTTTGTTGACTGCGGGTATTGGACGAGCAAGTGCCACACGCTATAAGCACCGTGGTTAGTTTGTTGCAGTTAGCAGCCTGGTTTTTGTTGACTTGCGGGTATTGGACGAGCAAGTGCCACACGCTATAAGCAGTCACGGTCGTCCGTAACTGTGTACAGTGCGAGACCCACCAAGCACGGTCTTACGCTATTTTCCACAGTCGCGGTCGTTTGTGAATCGTGTGTATGACAGCAAGGCTCGACGTTACGCCAAAGACAACAGAACAGAATCGAATTGTACCCACTGGTAAATTCAAAGCCAAAGTAACTTATAATAAAAAAACTGCACTCGAATTATTGTACTATTGAAGCTAACTACTGACAGACACAAAGCATCAGGTGGCCTCTTTGCGACAGCAGAGCTACTTGTACTTTAAGTGGAAAGACTTGGCCTGTTAGCAAACCAGCTCTGACAGTGACCAGGTCACTGTTTATAACCAGTGTAATCAGTCTGGAAAAATTTATGTCACTTAAACCAATCAGAAGTAGTTGTGAGGTATAATTGTTTTGTCTGTTCTGTGGATGTTGATTGGCTGGCTGTGAAGATGTGTCTGCCAATGACCTGTGTTGAGTCTGTATGTTGCCAGTACAATATTGTCATTAAGTGAAGATTGCCACAGCAGAACTTGGTACAGCATTGCATGATACTCACTCAGGCAGCCAGATGATCTGATTTGCCGTCATTAACTTAATGCAGCTGCACATTGCGCAGTATTGAAGTGACTGAGTGGTAGCTGTCTGTTGATAGGCGATGAAATGCTCTGTTGATCACTAGCAATGTGTCTTGTGCAGGGTGCAAGGTAGCAAGTGTTGTGAGTGAAGTGGCATTGACAGCTGGTGACTGGGAGGTCGACAGCAAGGAGGTGAGCAGCCGTCCACTTGCACGATGGGGCCGAGATTTCCGTCTGTTTATGATCTCGGCATTCACTGGTGTATTGAAACAGATACCCATATACCCTTTTCGATGGCTAGAACTGAAACAAACTAGATACATCAGTTTACAAACTCAAAACTTGATTATGTTGCAGGCAGCATGATCTGTGAATCATGATGACATATATAATTGTTAATGTTGCTGGATAGCTGCACTTAGGAATTGCATTTATTACAATGACATAAGTGTGTGTAATAAACTCTTGTTTTCTATTTTTCACCTGCACAGTTTGGATATTGACCTAGAACATAGGTAATAAACTGTTGCCTGGGAAATGTGATGATTTATATACCCAGGTATCAGTTCCAAACCGTGGACTCATCCGCTCAGCATGTCTGTTACACATGCAGCAGCGGAGACATTATATGGCTGCACACAGTCTTAAGCTGTCTAGTTTGTGGAGTTTATGGTTATTGATTGCAGCCAGTCTAAATGTTTACAACAAAGTTGAAATTTGAGCAGTTAATCTGTTCTTGAATATCAGATATCATTGGCATTTAGTAAATATATTACAATGTTAATGAATGTGAATATGAGTTTGGGATGTTGATGGTTCTGTAAAGTTTCTAACAAATGACTGTAATGAAGTGTGCAAAATAATCATACATTCGTAATATATGTGTGCACGTGTGATAGCTATGGGTTGACGATCATAAGCAGATTGTTTATTTTATCGGCTACAAAGACACTCCGCTGGAAACACACTTGTAAGCATCGTCATACAGCTGTCCCTGTGTCACTGTTGGTAACGTTATGTAACGTATATGGGATTATGTGCAGTCTAGAAAGTTGTAAACTTTTTGTGCTTGAGGTCACTTAACTACACAGGCAGTTGCTGTGATATTCTAAGCACAAACTTTCTTGGTTAATCAGCTGGAAATGATGAATAAGTACCAGTCGATAAGTAATGTGAAAATTGTTGTTGTTTAGGTTGACTCAGCCTTCTGACCTTCATGGGATGGTAACATAGTGTCAGCTTTCAGGCTGTGTTGTACTAAGTGGTGATAGTGGGTGTAGACAATAGTAGTCTCAGACAGACTCACAGCCCAAGTCAGTGGGTTTGTGGCTGCTTGGTATTAATTTTCCTTTGTCAATAGCTTTACAGACATTTCCGGTTGCGATAATTAATTGAGTAGATGATGTGGATGCTGTGTTATCCAGGTATGCCGTGTCCATTCATCAGCCAGGTGTGGTGATGCGACTTACAAAGCCGGGCTTTTCTCACAGCATTACAATGGACAAGGTTTATTTTATGTTTGTCCTTCATACATCCTTGCCGGCATAGTGAAACTGTATCTGTGTATAAAACAAAATCTTGAACTTTGAAATTATAGTGACACATTAAATAATATGAAGTTGGTACACTGGCCATTGATGGGGCTGTTACATTTGGTACAGCAAGGATGGGACTGGGCGGGGCCCCAACATTGTCCAGGCCGCTTCTCACTGTACCAAATATAACAGCCCACCCATCAACAGTCAGTGTACCAATCACTGTATTGCAGTATAATAGTCCGTTACTCTGTGGTTTTAATATGGGCATTAAAGTGTTAAACACCAGCATTCTGCGTATACATCTGGTTATCTCGTGTATTAGAGCGTGTCTGTGTGCAGTCTTGCAGGTTGTTTGCATCAGTTTTCTCATCACTCAAAATGCCGACAGCCTGTCATGTCTATCGGTTAGATGCGGCGATGGCGCTACACACAGTTTCAGCAACGTGTGTGTCTGTCATCCAGCAGCTGTCAGGTCAGTTCAACAGCTTGTCAGCTTAGTGACGGCCTATAACTGACCTCCAGGAGTTAGTGGGCCAGACGGTTAATCAAAAGCCGATCATGTAATTTTCTGTCTAGGATTTATTTTATTCATCTGTGTGTGAATGACGAGGATTAATTCACCATGGCTGCTAGCTTTGGTGGTACACTCATACTAACTGTGCTCAACATTATTTTCACTGAAAGAATTTTAATGCCACTACAGACACGTACGGCGCTGCGCAATCCTGAGTTGCATGCCAGAAACGACGACGACGACGATAGCTACAAATTATACAGTGCACTAAAATACAACATTCATTTGGATTATGTTTTAGTAATACACAGAACGTGTTGTTAGCACAACTGTTAAATCATTTCATTTGTATAGTGAGTGTAAATATTAAACAGAGTAGAGTAGATCGGCTGAGGTTAGGAATCAGTCGCAGTGCAGTTGATCGAGTCTGTGACATGACTGTGTGTACAATGTCTTGGTTGGTCATGTCACGTGCTTGAAGTGGTTGTGATGCATTGTAGTAGACACTGAACTGTGGAAGTCTCCGGAGCTGTTTGAGTACAGAAGTGCGTCGGGCTTCACGATGCATGGCATGATGTACAGGCCTGCTGGACTCAGTGTCGATAAGAAATATCCCGTTGTGCTCTATGTTTATGCTGGACCACACGTTCAGCTTGCTACCAACTCATACAAAGCAATCCGGTAAGCCACCACAGACCGAGGTTTACTTCCTCATCATGCCCTTCTGTCAGTTACTGGTTCGTTTCTGTAAACTCTGTGCCTTTTTGTATTTTAGTGTTATTCATCTCGTATTTAATTTGTGAAATACATCTCAGTGCTTCAGTGCTGTTGGTTGATCTGCAGGAAAATTCTGCTCTGGCTGTTGCAAAATGTTCTATGTTCTGAATCATTTTTAGAGAACTGGCTTAACCTAGAGTTATTATCTCCAGAAAGTAAGCCAGCGAAACATAACTGAATGTAGCATGTGAATTGCTTACTCATTTTTATCTCATTCCTAGTTGTGATATCTGTTGTACTATTTACTGTGATCCATAGAAACGTGGCAGTCTACATTTGATAACAACCCTTTGAAGTCTACCAATTAAACCTCCCCCTGACAACAGCCGGCAAAATATTGTTTTTGGTCGACTGTGTTTTTAACGTAACGATACTCGTTTGTTTGTAATTTTGTTTGAAACCAAGAATATGGGAAACAATGAAAGCTGTCGTTAAGAAGCTTTCACAACAGATGGTCAGTGGCCGTTGGATCATACTGTTAACTTGCTTAGTTGGTAGCAACCAGCAGTGGGGCACAGTGCGAGATTTTCTACTCTAGCACCATCTGTTTCAATAAGTCTTGCACTGTTTAAATCAGAAAGACGTTCTCCTCATACTCATAGTCAGCTGTTAGCTGGTTACGGCCTCGCTGTCCGGGTATCAACGGCAACTCATCGAGCGGGCGGAGTGCTCGATGTCGTTATCACCCGGCAAGACCTTCCGGCACCAACGATCAACGTGGTAGACACTGGCTTGTCTGATCACAGTATACTGCTGTGGTCTTTGCCGTACGT
>Ga0209149_1001678_pt1 | contig 11561 bp, 5 predicted proteins | sample WorMetTyACAVOLI2_FD_187423 | JGI IMG/M metagenome (GOLD analysis project Ga0209149, IMG submission 187423) | Marine gutless worms symbiont microbial communities from Max Planck institute for Marine Microbiology, Germany - Olavius algarvensis... ...
TCTTGCAGATACTCTGAGCGACTGTAGCCTAATGACAAAACCCAGTAGGGGCCCAACAAAACCTCGCGTTTTACGTTTGCTTTTAAATTATTAACTTATCTAATTCTCTCAGTAAATCGTCAATGTGTGTAACATATTGCCTGACTGCGGAGATAATCCACTTCTTCATCAGGGATGACCACCTTGCCCCCCCCCTGTGCAGCCCTTTATGGGGCAAGACGGTCAAGGTCAAACTTTTAGTTCTGGAATAACTAAACTACCACACGGAATTCTGACTAATTATAAATTTTTCAGACCAGATTATGAGCTATAATCAGAGTACTAATGGGAAACCAAAACATTGAGTAGTAGCCGATTATCACACTTAAAAGGAAAAAAGTGTCCGTCTTGCCCCAACCCAACCTTTCCCTACGTGTTTGTCTGGGATCGTCTGTTCGTCTCAGCGTCTGAGCACTAATACTCGATAAGTTGCTATACACTGCTGCGTGGTCGACCGTCAGTTGTTGACCTGACTCCAGCAGTCATCGATCCGATAGCCAGATATTCGTCCAGAATCGCGATTTTTGCCTACCCCACCTGCATTCGACGCCCTGTTAGGAGGTTCCAGTCGGAATATTGCCATAATGTTCGGTGTGGAAAAACTAGAATGGTGTGGCTACCCGATGTAACAAGAACTTAGCTATCGCAAACAGATCGCGCGTCATCTGCGCACACAATACGTTGAGGGCACTCATAGGCCTAAATATTACACCGTGACCTTGAAATCTAGGTTAAGAGTCACTCAAGATCACTAGAAACGGAACCATTGGACAGATCATACACGACTTACTATTAGTCGAGTTATTTGACGTTAATTATTATCGTGACCTTGAAATGTGGGTTAGAGGTCACTCAAGGTCATTGAAAGTGGTACCATTTGAAAGCTTTGGTATGGTTTCCTATTCGCCTTCCATAGCAACTATGGCCGTATTTGTAGCCATTTAGGAATATTCAGCGTCAAAGAATGGCCTGACCTTGAAATCTGGGTTTGGGATCGTTCAAGGTCATTTGTATATTGTATCTCTCTGTCTATCTTTTTCATTGTGCTACCATTTCTTGGTGAAATAAACTTCTTATTGAAAATGGCACGGTTCGATAGACCATGTATGACTTTCTATTAGTCCGCACTCGTAACTATAGCTCTATCTTGTACCATTTGCGACTTGTTTGATGTTGAATAATACCGTGACTTTGAAATGTGGCTTAGAAGTCACTCAAGGTCATTGAAACTGGTGCCATTCAGAGAGTTCCTATTCGCCTTCCATAGTAACTGTGGCGATATCTTGTATCGTTTGCGAGATATAGCGACTTATTGGTAGAAAATTGCGAAATTTTTATACCCCACTTGTATTTAGCGCCCCCGCAGGGGGTAACGCCGTCGGAATTTCGTGAAGTTGTTTGATGCTGGTAAAACTAAAATGATTGGGCTATCGTACAGTGAAAACACTGTGACGATATGTTGAGCCGTTTTCATCTGATACCGGAACGTATCGGACGGACGGAGAGACAGGCGGACAGACGGACATATTTGCTATATCAATATCGCGCGTCAGTATGCTGACGCGCGATAAAAAAATTGCAGATAGTTCAATTTATTTGCTTCGACAGAATACACGAACGTAACAGACGGACGGACAGACACTGCGCGACGGCATAGGCCACGCTCATGCATAGCATCACGCGGCGAAAATGCAATGCGGGCAATCAATGCCTCTTTTAGAACATTTTGGTTTGTACTTGAAGTAAATTGGATCATTTTTTGGGACAGCTCTGCCACAAACTCACAGTATTGCGCTGATCAAACAGTACACGCTCGCAGGTACCAACTGCGAGCGGGTAAGCTTAAAGACAAAGAACGTATTTATATATTATTTCACAGTAATATAAACAAATGTGACTTATCAACAATATAAGTAGGCAACTAGTAGGTACGGTGCAAAATCGAAGAGCTAAGGAGGCTGTTGTGAGCACAAAATACGTCGCGTACGCGCTACGAATCGTCTTTTGTTAAAGTTCGACAACGGCCTCGCCGCGGGCAATATCACAGGCACTGAACGACTCGTGCTCGAAAAGCAAGTGCGATGTACTTGGGCATCAGCAAACACGGCGTCATTGGCCCGGATGGCGATGCAATTTCACGGCGGTCTGAACACAGTTCAACACGGTACTGCCCCTCGACACCAATCTGTCACTGCGGCTCTGTTCCTCTCATTTTTCCGTTCCGTCATCTCCCACAGAGCGAATCTTTGGATGCGGTTGGTTTTTCCGCTCAGTAACCCTCGCTTATGTTTCGAAATAAACGACTCGGTTATCACGCGCGATTAATTTTGGTCGTGCATTAGACGCTGGTTTAATCAGAGCATAACGTCGTTCGTCTTGTTCTCATTGTTTTATCAGATTACCTGCTTTTCTTTCTTACTTTCTTTCTTTCTCCTTTGGGGTGGCGTCTAATGCACGACGAAAATTAATCGCACGTGATAACCGGGTGGAAGACGCTGCCTTAGCATGCCAGCGCTGAAGCCTGCTTCACAGACTGGCCCAATGCGCAACCCCAGGAAATGGACTAGTGTAGTGTTGCGCGACACCATCAGGCTGACCTGATAGTGTGTGTAGCATGTACTTGTTGCGCGACCTCTCCTTATAGAGGTGTGTAGGGCTAAGGGAGGGATCGGGAGTGGAAAGACCTTGTGCCGTGATATATTTACCCAGCTCGGTCTATAACCACTGTTTCTCTGGCGGTTAATATCTACTGCATGATGGACGGCCATAGCTCGTGCGCACCTCGCACCGTGGGTCCAAGGGTCCACTTTAGCGGTGCGTGTGAACAGAGCCATTGATGACCGGCCAGCGCATACAGCAGGAGGCCATCTGTTATCAGTGGTTCAAGCAGCGACTAATACTGAGCGTCTAAATCCAGTATTAGCCAACGGTCACAGATTAAAGAGGACACCATCGAACCCTCTGTGCCTGCTCGAGAATTTAATCTCAAAGCATACGCCGCTATAACCTGACGTAATGATCCGGTCAGCTTAGGCCTCGAACCCAGACTCGCCGATCACCGTAGCCAGGCAACGCGTACCGCGACGCTACCAATTGCGCCACCGGGGCAGGCCAGATTACCTGCTAATCACCAGATGAATTTCCCGATTAAACCTCGGCATCGTCCGAAAAATAACTCTGCACAAACCCACGTGCAAAATCGTCCGATAAATTCCCCTTGACGCGACTAATGCACACTTTTCTGTCTTGTGTTTTAATTTTGCACGAATCAAAAATTCAGTTTATTTATCGAGTTAAAAATCTGGTTTGGATTACCAGGCGGCAGGATGAGATGTCAAAATAGTGTCCGCTACCTTGGCAGCTACATGTCGTATAATGGAACGTGAAAACTGAAAAGGATGTCAAGGTGCGCGTTGAAAAAGCAGCAACAACATTTGGAAGATTTATCTGGCGCAACAACACACATAAGCATGAAAATTTTGCTGTTACTCCATGTAACCAAGATGCATCTGTCCACGAAACTTGGTAGAGACATTTTTGTTCAATTTGGAGATATTGACATTTTTTGAAATTCAATATGGCGGCCGCCGCCATCTTGGATTTCATGATAAGTGAATGTGGCACGTGACTATTTCCTGAGCGTGTGCCAAATTTGGTTCAAATATCTAGAATGATTGCTGAAACATGCTGAACGACCTAAATTTGTTTTCGACGTTCGACTAATGACGTCATGCGAATTAACTTCCGGTTCCGTTTTTGTCTCTGGGACATTTTTGCGTGGTCATGTTGCACCTTTTGTACCAATTCGGTGCAAATATCTTCACCCAACACGGACGTATTAGCATGTTTCGAAATTCAAGATGGCCGTCGTCTGGCATATTTGATTTGTTCGGGGGAGTTGTGGGACCACCCACAAAAACTCATTCATGGTGAATATCCGTTTGAAATTTCGTCATGTTTGGCTTAGTTGTTTAAAAGTTATAAAGATTTGAATTTTTTTGTCGTTTAGGTTCGAAAGTATTCGTGGGCGCAAAATGTATTTATTTTTTTGCGGTTTTGAACCCCTAAATGTGCGGGTACGTCATTCCGACCACCCAAATGCAGATCCTCGTTGGTCCATATCGGATCCGCCGTGCAGTAGCAGTGTGTATATAGACAGGCATTTCACATAGGCGAAAATTTGGGCAACTTTGGGGTCCCCGGTTCCCCCATCAGACGTCGCATGAAAACCCCGCTAGTAAAAGGCACCCCTGTGCCACCTATGGCCCTTTCACTACAACGCAGAATAACCGGAAGCATTCTGCAATGTAGCCCCGGGGTTGTAGTCTGGTTACCGCCAGGTACTTTTTAGGTAAGAAGAAAAATAGGCAAAAATGCGTTGCGAAAATTGGGGAAAGTTGACGCCTCGTGGCTCAGTAACCGTTAGTTGTACAACAAGTGACCGGAATTGGGAAACTCTCTACAACGTAGAGTCTGAACAGTATCTCTGTGTAGTGCGTCTCTGACAAGGACCGCGGAAGGTGTATGAAAGTGGGGGGTCAAACCAACTCTCCTCTCCCTTTCCCTCCTTCCCTTCCCTTCCTCCCTGCCCTTCCACTCCTTCTCTTTACCCCTTCCCCTCTCACCTCTACAACGTAGAGTCTGAACATTATCTCTGTGTAGTGCGTCTATGAACTGTAGACTCGTCAGAGTAAGGTACCTTTTGACCCCTTCAATTTTCAGGTTTTGGGGGTAAATGACCGCTAAACGGAAACTTTTGCAAACTCCGTTCGATGATCTTCGATGGGACATCGATTCAAATTTTGTGGCTAAATTTGGTGAAAGTAAGTTGTTGGGAAGTTGACAAAGTAGGACTTGGTTTACCGCACAAAAAGCCGGCTTCGCCAAAGTCGTTCGAGCCCCCCTCTCCCCAGTTTGTCACACTTGTCACGCTAAAAATTTCCTGAACATTGTCGCCCCTTGACCTGTGCAAATTATGTTCGGATCGGTTGGGGATTGCCGGAGTTAAATTCCTGAAAGGCCGATTTTTCAAAACCAGCCTGCAATTAATATTGCTGATGGAAATTCGTTTATAATTTTTGTGACCCAAAGGTATGTGCAGAGTTATTCAAGTAATTCGAGGTTAAAACAGGAAACAAAGAAGAACAATGAAATGAACTTCGACAGGATGATTACACATTTGTAACGTGTCGGATATGGACACGTGTCGTCGGCTGCGTTCAGCATTCACTGCTGAAGTCTCGGTACCGAGCACACGTCGTGCAACCACTGGCGACCGCTCGCTTTTGTCGTCGCCAGCCCTCGAGCATGGAACAGTTTGCCTACAGACTTGCGTTTCTCCCGGGCTTTCTCTGTTTTTGCAGCGCGATGTTATTGTCTGTCCAATGCTATGCATGGACAGAATATAAATTTACATATATGTCTGTGTGTCCGTCACACTTTCTGTCAACTTGCTTACAGGTCAGACCCCTCAACGGATTTTTACAGTTGATAGCTTAAAAGACGCGGATTTACGCAAGGCTGTGCCTTTCGGGGGTCTTGATGATGAATAATCACATTTATGGGTCCAAAGTCCCCCAAAACCGACATTTTTGGGGCATGAATAGGCATTGCAAACCAAATATGCGAAAAATTCAAATAGCTACATCTTCAGGTCCCTGTATCAGATTGACATGAAATTTGACAGCCAGCTTCGTGGGTGGTCTCGTATGGTGGTAAAACAATTCCAAGATGGCGGACGGCCGCCATTTTGAAAATCGATATATCGCCATATCTCAGTGAAAAATTATCCGATTTTCATGAAATTTTGTACACAGCAGCAGATTTTGAGCTAAATGAACGTCACGTAATCAAAAATGAAACAGTTGTATTGGACAGACATTGGTTCGACAGAACGTATTTCTTGCTAAGCCGCCGCTCGCGACAGCGAGAGCGGCTTAGTGCATCGGAGCTATCCATCTGTTTGTCCGTCTGTTTGTCCGTTTGTCTGTCTATCTGTCGCAAAAAATGCAAACAACGCGATTTTCTCAAAAACTACAAATGCGATCTCAGCACCGTCGACCGTGTTATGCATAAGCGAAGCCTATGCCGTCAAGCCGTGTCCGTCTGTTTTCTCTGTCCGTCACGTTTATGTATTCTGTCGAAATCAATAAACATATCTATTTTCATCATCGGGTACCCACGCCGTTCTAGTTTTTTTGTACCAAACGTTATGACAATATTCAGACGGGGACTCCCTAACGGGGGCTTCTCGAAAAAATACAGGTGGGGTAGGCAAAATTCGCGATTCTCGACCAACATCTGGCTTTTGGATAGATGACTGGTAGAGTGCGATCAACAATACACGGTCGACAGTGCTGAGATCGCACTAGGCGTGTCCGAGTACCGCGTCGCGCAGACTGCGACGCATCGGTGGATATTGTTTATTACAGCTTCTGCAGCGTGGACGACTACGCCAAAGAAAACAGAGCACAATTGCAATTTTAATTGTATGCATTGGTAAATCTGAAGCCGAAGTAACTAATAATAAAACTTTGCGCTCGAGGATTTTTTTCGCTCGTGTTTTGTTTTCCGTGTTCATTATCGTCAAGGTGAAAACATTGTTGTAGTTTTTTTTTCTCCCGGCACATAACGCACGCAAAATATCGTCAGTTGCAGGCGCCGTCTCGTCTCTCATTTGTTCCTTTAACATTACATTGTAGTACGTTGGCCATTTACTGTTGAAGCTAACTACTGACATACACGAAGCACCGCGCGGCCTCTCCGCGACAGCAGAGCTTCTTGAAGCATCGCCTATTTCAGTTGTCAATTCCAAATTCCACGTACTGATCTCGCCACCGCATATAATGACGATGCACAAAGCCTCCGTAGCTGCGTTTGCTGCCTACGACTCATATGTTCCCTTTACATTACATTGCAGTACGTTGGCCATTTTCGGGGAATATTTCATGCACGAGAACACTTCTAAACAATAGGGAGAGTCTCTAAACAGCTCATGAGCTTCTCAATACCTTTAGCCATGACCAAGTCGGAAAATACTAAAAAAATGTTTCTGATAACCATAATTCGATTGACACACAATAATACGCCATCCCAATTGACGTCTACTATTAATAACTTTTGCGCTCCGCAACAATTGTCACGTCGCGATGTCAACACAACCTAATGACATGGAGAAGCAGTTGTATCGGATATACCGTCTTCGTTACTTCTGAAGCTAATGAATACCGCCCGCTGACTAGTGTACTAGTCGAAACGTTGATTTCTTTCGTTCGTGTTTTGTTTTCCGTGTTCATCATCGTCAAGGTGAAAACATTGTTGTAGTTTTTTTTCTCCCGGCACATAACGCACGTCAAAACATCGTCAGTTGCAGGCGCCGTCTCCTCAGCACACGTTGGTTCGACACTCGGCGACCGTTATTAAGGCGGCTGCAGCAGCTGCGCTGGCAGGTGATATACGGCGATGCACCGGTAAGGGTCAGCGCGCGATTACGTCTCGCTGGCGTCGGGTGATTAGGCATCGCGCCGACTGGCAGAGGTATAGCGGCGTCGCCGCTGCTCGACGCCGGCTGCATTTATATACGGACGGGCGGGCGGCGACACATCAGTCGCTGGCGGTGTGTTGTCGGTCGACACGCCTGCATTACTGCTTCCATCTGCACAGATTTCAGTGACGTCTCTGTCTCGGGGTTCTATGGCCGGACAGCAGCTGCTGTTGAGTGCCGGTCGGCGATTACCGGCGTCGTTGATCGACACACGTCATAAAGATCGTATATGAATAAAGCTGTTATACAGTAATTTATGACTAATCAATGCATGCAGCTTTTCACTTGTCAAAGCCTATAGCAGGCCTTTATACGGCACTCAATTGATGCAGAGAATTGTACGTAAATTGATGGCAAAAACATTGGTGAAAAAAGGTGACCTGTATTGATTAGTGCATAATGCTCTAGGCTTTTTTTGTATACGATCTCTACGACAGACATGATCCTGCGTTTATTAGTCAACTGCATCGGGCAAGCGCCGTGTCGGATCACTTGTACATCACGCGACATGGTAAGATCTTATTTCATGTTTCTGATCACCAATATAGCGTTCGAACAACGCAAAAAATCTGCATACAAAGACAATATTTTAGGTACGAAAGTGAATTGGCGACTCCTCTTTGACGCCAAGAGTCGACTGAAAATGCAATACCGGAATATGTGAGACCGAATTGCGAAATTGAAAAACGAAGGACTGGTACATGAGGGACGAAATTCACTAATTAAATTACGTCATTATATAGTAAATGTTTGCCTGCATTACTTTGTGGTTTGGAAGCGTGTCCTCTGCGAAAATCCGATATTAGTTCGTGAGATTTAGTTCTAAATCGCTTTTTCATGAAATTGTTTCAGACAAATAATATTGATATAGTAAATTAATGCCGTGCACAGTTTGAATTTGATCTACCTAGCACTGTTGTTAAGAAACGTAGTAAGAAGTTTGTTGCAGAATATCGTTTGCGTGAAAATGTTATTATGTAAATTGGCGTAACTTGTGCCATTGTTGTTGTTGTTTTTTTTCTTTCGTTTTTGTGTTGATTTTTTTCTGTTCTTTTTGTTCAGTGATTTCTATCATAATGTGATGAATAAAGATGTATAGTTATAATAACTACGCGTCGAAATTTAACGGTTGTAGTAGTTTGCTATGGAATTTTGGAATCAGTGTAAACTGATGTGATAATTGTTCCCTGTGAGTTTATTTTATAATTCCTAGTTAAGCTATTTAAGTGTCATATTTATGGCTACCAGTTTCTCTAGTGAAATGATGGTTTTCGTTAGCGCTACCAATGTTACTAGCATAAAAAAAGGTACTTAGCTATCGCAAACAGATCGCGCGTCAGCAGCGCACACACATGGCTGATTTGATAGACAAGTAGCTCTGCTGTCGTAAAGAGGTCGCGCGATGCTTCATGTCTGTCAGTAGTTAGCTTCAATAGTACAAAACGCCGAGTGCAGTTTTTACCGCGCGACGCGTATGCATAGCACGAACTATGCCGTGGTAAGATGTCCGTCTGTCTGTCTGTCTGTCCGTCCGTCCGTCACACGCCGGTATAGTGTGTAATCGGTTACACATATTTTTCAAACTTTTTTCGCCAGCTGGTAGCCCCACCATTCTAGTGTTTCCACACCAAACGAGATGGTAATATTCCGACGGGGACCGCCTAACGGGGGCGCCAAATGCAAGGGAGTATAAAAAATCACGATTTGCGACCAATACCGGGCTTTATCTCGGAACTGATGCAAGATAGAGCCATAGTTACTAGGGAAGGCGAATAGGAAACCACACCCAAGCTTTCGAATGGTACCATTTTGAATGACCTTGAGTGAACTGCGACCCAGATTTTATGGTCACGATATTATTCAACGTCAAATAACTCAAAAACGGTACAAGATAGAGCTATAGTTACAATAGCGGACCAATAGAAAGTCGTATATGGTCTATCGAACGGCGCCATTTTCAATGATCTTGAACAACCCCTAACCCAGTTTTCAAGGCCACACTATTCTTTGACGCTGAATATCTCATAAACGGTTAAAGATACGGCCATAGTTACTATAAAAGGCGCATAGGAAACAACACCCAAGCTTTCGAATGGTACCAGTTTGGATGACCTTCTGTGATCTATAACCCAGATTATTCAACGTCAAATAACTCGAAAATGGTACAACATGGAGCTATGCTTACAATGGGCGACCAATAGAAAGTCGTATATGATCTATCGAAGGGCGCCATTTTCAATGACTTTGAATGACCTGTACTTTCGGTTTCAAGGTCACGCCATTTTTGACGCTATATATCTCAGAAACGGTATTATACAGACATAGTTTCAATGGAATACTAATAGGGACTTACACATGCCCTACTCAACAGTGTCGTTTCGAACGACCTTGAGTGATTTTGAGTGACTTAGCAAAATATTCAATGACAAGAATCGTCCCGCGGTCTTTGCGACAGCTGACCTACTTGTTTATTATTAGTTACTTCGGCTTCGGATTTATCAGTGCGTACAATTAGATTCTGTTCTGTTGTCTTCGGCGTAACGTCGAGCCTTGCTTGCTATCATACACACGATTTACGGTCGACCGTGACTGTGTATAGCGCTTTGTCGGTCTCGCGCTGTACAGTCACTGACGACGGTGACTGCTTATAGCGCGTGGCGCTTGGTGGTCCAATACCCCCAATAAAACAAACAGCCGGTCGTTAAGTGTGATATACAAACCACGGTGCAGCAGTTATTGATCGCAAAGCCAGATGTTGATATCGATATTTTATACCTACCCCGCCTGCACTGTATTCCGCGTTTGTAGTACACTGAAAACTGGAGCAATTGAGCTAGTGCTGAAGACAGTATGATGTTTAGATACAATAACGGACCGTGACAGACAGACGGACGGACATAATTGCTATATCAATATCGCGCGATAATTAAGCAGCACAAGGTAGGCTACATGAAGACGAACAGTGCGTGATAAACCCAACCAAATCAGAAATGACAAATGACATGTTTAGCATCTGCCACGGCGTCGATCGGCACAAACTGCCAGACCTGCGCAGATATTTTGTTATTGCATTCTGCTCGTTGTATTTTCGATTTGGACGTTCGCGGCTGCTTGAAAGTTGTAGTGCGTTATACGTCTTAAACCTAATATTTCTGCCGTCCGAATGTTTTTTGAAATGTCCGTCATTTTTCAGGTCCTTGATTTTTTCAGTCCTTCCTGTATTTTCAGCGTCCTGTAGAAAATAGTTAAATTTACTTTAAGAACAAGAAAACCATTATTTTCAGTAAGACTGAGTATGCGACTTGGTTGCAGTCACACCAACGATGACGTTTGATTACTTAGCAATCGACGATGACGTCATCAAAGCTGTTGCTGCTGATTACATGTCACTGACGTCATAGACGGCAGCGTGACGCGATGTCGGAGGTCAGCATCAGTGACGTTACGGTGACGTCACATCCGACAGACGCGGTTCCAGAGAGAGATGAGCAGCTAGCGCGGGTGGAGATCGCGTTGCTAGGGACAATCCTGGCGTTGGCGTTGCTGGGCAACGGCATGATGGCGGGCGTGTTGCGGCGAATCAGTCTACGTCGCAAGCTGACACGGATGAATCGGATGATGGTGCACTTGACTGTAGCCGACATCTTTGTTGCCCTCTGCCACGTCCTGCCACAGGTACAGTTAGTTACTGATACAGGTACAGGTACAGGTATAGATACAGGTATAATTAGTTACTGACAAAGGTACAGGTAAAGGTACAGGTACAGGTACAGGTACAGGTACAATTAGTTACTGACAAAGGTACAGGTAAAGGTACAGATACAGGTACACGTACAATTAGTTACTGATGTTACTTTATCTGTCTTAAGCACTTGATTCGACAAGATACTTAGCTATCGCTAACGGATCGCGCGTAAGCTGCGCACACGGGATATGGACATGTTGCCTTGGACATATTCCCCTGGACATTTCCCCTTCC
>Ga0209149_1001679_pt1 | contig 11561 bp, 7 predicted proteins | sample WorMetTyACAVOLI2_FD_187423 | JGI IMG/M metagenome (GOLD analysis project Ga0209149, IMG submission 187423) | Marine gutless worms symbiont microbial communities from Max Planck institute for Marine Microbiology, Germany - Olavius algarvensis... ...
TTTTTGCGATAAGCAGTGTAATTAGTGAAAAATAGAGCATTGTGTTTCACAAGGTATAGTGGCAACATATGTGCGGTGAGGTGGAAAATTTTACCACCAGACAACTTTTATGATCGTTAACAAACAACCTGCTAAAAATTATTAAAATCGACTGAACTGGGTCGTAGTTATAGTCCGCCAAAGTTGGCGCGTTTTTTTTGAACCACAGTGTAGTATGTCAAATTTTGTAGATTAAGAATGTATAATAATAATGTAATTAGGCCTACTGCTTTAAATATGACAAGTAAGTAAGTAAGTAAGTAAACAGACATTTAAACACGCTAACTAAACAGAAACTGTCACGAAAGCGCGTGCGGTGACGGAGCTGAAGAAAACCAATAAATGTACAGAACAACAATGACACACTGTCAATCAGAATTGTTGTTGAAAAGATGAGTTTTCAAGGATTGTCTGAAGATGCTGATAAAGATGGCTGGATCACGGAGCAGCGGGGGAAAAGCATTCCAGGACAACGGGCTCGATGAGGAAAATGCCCGTGAACCAAACGTCGATGTAGACGTGTGGGGGACGAACAGTTTGTGTTGATCGGCAGAACGCAAGTGTGTGCGACCGGCGACGGCGGAGAGCGGTGTGCACAACCTGGTGAGGTAAGGAGGTGCCAGACCGTGCAGGCATTTGTAGGTTGTCAAGTAAAGTTTAAACGTGACACGCTGAGGATAACTAAGCCAATGAAGCTAATCACGAATTGCTGACATGACAGGCGCACGGCCTGGCAAGCCACTGACGAGTCGCGCAGAGGCCCGAAGTACAGACTGGAGGCGGTTGAACAGACCCGCTGGTAGACCTGCAAACACGCCATTGCAGTAGTCCAGGCGACTGTGAACAAGAGCCCGAACTAAAGCGTGAGCCGTGTCGATTGTCAATGAGCGCCGGATCAGACGAAGCTGGCGAAGATGAAAGAAGCACACGCTGGTTACGTGGCTCACGTGACAAACCGGCAGTTTCAACGTTATTAAAATTCGCCTAAATTATATCTTTGAACAGATTGTCCGCCACATTTGGCTAAGAAGCACCGCAATTATGAACACTTTTTAGCCGAACGTAACTACGTTATGTTCGGCTAATGGCACGGCAATGGTGTATGTCGTCTGTCGTCTGTGACGTTCGTGCACCCTACTCAGACGGTTAAACTTTTCGGCAATATTTTTTCACCATACGGTAGCCCAATCATTCAAGGTTTACCAGCATCAAACATTTTCACAAAATTCCAACGAGGTCACCCCCTATGGGGGTGCTAAATACAGGTTGGGTATAAAAATTACGCGATTTTCTACCAATAAGTCGCTATATCTCGCAAACGATACTAGATAGCGCCATAGTTACTATGAAAGGCGAATAAGAACTCGTATGCGATCTATAAAATGGTACAAATTTCCAATGACCTTAAACGAACCCTACCCCTGTGTTCGAGGTCACACCACTCTTTGACGCTAAATATCTCACAAACAGTTACAGAGACGGCCATAGTTACTATAGAAGGCGAATAGAAAACCGTACCTAAGCTTTTGAATGGCACCAATTTCAATGACCTTGAGTGATCTCTAACCCAGATTGCAAGGTCATGATATTATTCAACGTCAAATAACTCGAAAATGGTACAAGATAGAGCTATATTTACAATGGCCGACCAATAGAAAGTCGCATATGGTCTATCGAACGGCACCATTTTCAATGACCTTGAATGACCCCTAACCTGGTTTTCAAGGTCACGCCATTTTTAGTGACCTTGACCTACCCCTAAGTAATCCAGATTTCAAGGTCACGCAAATATTTGACGTTGAATATGGCATTAATGGTACAAAATAGACACTATGTTTACGCCGAGAATGGATCACAGGCTCCGCGGTAGTGCCAGCACTGTGTTAACGGCGACCGGCCAAGTCAATGGGAGATGGCGAATTTTGACCCCTCACAGAATCGAAACCCATGAGTCGACTGCAACAAAATTCCGCACAATTGATTACGTCCGCGAGAGGACCCCCAAAACCAAATTTGGTAAAAATCCATCCACTGGGGGCTTCTGGGCATATGGGTGAAATATAACGTTTTAGTGCCTTTTTTATTTATTTATTTATACCTTCTTTTCTGAGACTCGCGTACGGGTCAGACCAGTTGATGGATTTTTACGCGCGATAGCTCATTAGACGTGAAATCACGAAAGGACGTGCCTTTTGGGCTTATAAAACTTAAATTTAATATTAAACCCCTATTTATGACCCAAAACTGTCAAATTTTGGCCTAAAACACTGGACAAGTTTTTTTCGCCTAAAATGCATAACAATGTAAGTGTAAACTACCGTACCCTTAATCTTCATCGTAGCTCCATAAAAGTTGCATAGTAAATGGGCAAATCAGGGTCGGCGATTCCAAATATGACATTTTTGACTAGAAATTTTGACCCATTGACCCCATTAACCCCCAAATTCCCAAATTTTGCTATACAAATATTGCTTTTTCACTTGAAACACACTGTTGCCGTCGTCACACATGCACATGTGCTACAAAATTTTTACACTACTTGGGTACGGGGTGTTGCTTGCGTAAAATAACGTTTAGGACCGAAATTGGAGGGGGGCTTGGCTAGGGGAGCATCCAAAAATTTGGGACCCCGTACGTATTTCTGCAACCGTTGAAGCTAGCAACTTCAAATTTGGTACACAAATTGGGTTTGGCACTAGCTTACCAGAAAACAACGTTTTGGACCAAAATTGGCGGGGGTCTGGGCCAAGGGAGCATCCAAAAAAGTTGGGACCCCCTACCTATTTCTGCAACCGTTGAAGCTAGCGACTGAAAAATTTGTACACAACATGAGTTCAGGTTTACCTTGCCAAACACAAGCTTTAGGTAGGGTCTGAGTTAAGAGAGAACCACTCCCCTCCCCATCATGATGATGATCCAACTGTGTATTCTACGTGCCATCAAAAACTGACGGGTACCCAGATTAGTGTACTAAGTGGAATCAAACAGAATATTTAAGTGTAAAAGACTAAAAACTGACGAATTATTATTTTGTGAAGGCAGTCCAAAAAAGCAGTTTTGCTGTAATAACTCAGAAATGTACTAAAACTGCAAATATAATGTAAAAAACTGCAGTTTATACACAAGTTAACGGCGAGTGACACATCTAAAACTGCAAAAAAAAATCACAAAAAAGGTGATATTACTCAGCAGCACATTGACATTTAGGCGATGTGCTGGTGGGTAATATCACCTTTTTGTGATTTATGCAGTTTTAGATGTGTCACTCGCCGTTAACTTGTGCATAAACTGCAGTTTTTTACATTTATATCTAGTAAGAACATCCGCCCTTCTCATTGGTGTAATTTGAATGACCTTGAACGAGCTGGAGTGACTTGCAAACATTTTAGTTAGTAAGCAAATTGACAGTGCTGCCTACGTCCATACTTTAAGTGTGCTATTTGTGGAAGTACTATAAATACGTCGATCAAGGTTATTCGCAATTACATCTTCTAGTAGGGCGCGTGTAACTTCTTACTAGTAGGCCTGTGTCTATATTGCAGGCGTACCGTTAATGACATATATTTCTTTCTTACTTTTATTTTGTAGTTTTTTTCGTATATTTGCATTATCTGTCTGCCGTCATGTATGGTTAATAAATATTAAGATATACAGACATCGAGGCGTTACCTAGAAATCTAATCGCTCAAGATCATTGAAGATGGGGCCTATCAATATATCATATAGTAGGGTGTGTGTGACTATCACGTCATCTGGGGTGTGTTTTGTTAGCAAGCAGCTTGCAAGCACATCGTTCCGCAGACAAGTGCTTAGCACGCTGCTTGTACAGCGATGGCGTGGTTCAAGCAGTAACGTTCGGCTATCTAATCTACTGATTAGTTCTTGTACTAGACATATGCAGTAGGCCCATATTAGTACTTCTTTGCAACTATGTCTGTATCTCGTACCGTTTCTGAGATATTCAGCGTCAAAGAATGGTGTGACCTTAGAATTGGGGGTAGGGTCGTTCAAGGTTATTGAAAATAGCGCCGTTCGATAGACCTTATACGACTTTCTATTGGTCGGCCATAGTAAGTATAGCTCTATGTTGTACCATATTCGAGATATGTGACGTTCAGTAATCGTGACCTTCAAGAGGTCACTGAAGGTCATTCATACTGGTACAATTTGAATGTTTGTGTGCGGTTATCTTTAACCGTTTATGATATATTCAGCGTAAAAGATTAGCGTGACCTTAAAAACTAAGTTAGAGGTTGTTCAAGGTCATTGAAAATGGCGGCGTTCAATTGACAATATACGACTTTCTATTGGTCCGCCATTGTAAATATTGCTCTATCTGGTACCGTTTTTGAGTTATTTGACGTTGAATAACATCGTGACCTTGAAATCTGGGTTAGAGGTCACTCAAGATCATTCAAATTGGTACCGTTCGAAAGCTTGGATGCGGTTTCCTGTTCGCCTTCCATAGTAACTATAGCTCTATTTTGCATCAATTCCGAGATAAAGCGTGATATTGGTCGAAAATCGTGATTTTTTCATACCCCCTTGCATTCGACGCCCCCGTTAGGGAGGATCCCGTCAGAAGATTGCCACCCCGTTTGGTCTGGGAAATTAGAATGGTGGGGCTACCCGCCAATGTAAAAACTTTGAAGATATGTGTAACCGTTTAAACTCAATACCGGCGTGTGACAGACGGACAGACAGACAGAGATCTTGTTATGGCATAGTCCGCGCTATGCATACGCGTCGCGCGGTAATAAAGCGTCAACAATTACAATAGAAATTTTGCAAATATATCAACAAAATATGTCGCAGAGACTTCACTCTTCTGAAAAATCTTCCTCCAATATAGCCTATCTTTCGTAACGTAGCCGCGAACAAAACGATCAAAAGTATTCACCGTGCTGTATTTTCTTCTACGTAGCTCTATCGTTGTTATCCTTAGTCAAATAAAACTTGGCAGAATATAATCCAAAGTAAATTCAACAATCACACGCAATACCCGTTGTTACAAAACAAGAAACCTTAGGTCCGATGTCGCGCGAAAAAAATCAACATTATCGGTTTAGACATTTGGGCTTAGCGACTAAAATTGTCAATCTCAAATTTTTGGTATTAATTGGCTTTTAATCCCTCGAGCGATTCTTGCGAAAATTGGCATGAGGGAGTAAACCAGCATGACAATTTTTACCGTTGTAAATGTAGAAATGTGGCTTAAGTCTGCCAAGTCGTCAAAATCTGGAATTTACAGTAAAATAATGTGCCCTTGAGAAGGCTAATACCTTGAGCGATTCGTACAAAATTTAACACAGGCGAGGGAGCCTAGGTCCGCTCCCTGACGCCAAATTTCACCGTTGTGGGACTAGAAAAGTGGGCTTGCTGCCCCCACAATCATCAAAATTGGTAATTTTGGTATAAACTTGCCCTAAGGGAAATCCTGGGGACGTACAAAAACTTGAATACAGGTCTACAACTAGAAAACTTTCCCTATGCAGCGGCACCATAATTGTTTTGAAAATTACACTGTTTAACAGCGTTTCCGTTTTCACAAACTCCTTAATTCCAAAGCGTGACAAAAAAATCACACTTTTTGTCTATTGGCGACGCGCTACATAGGATGCCACCAAACTTTGGTTGCCGGTTCAGTGTAGCAGAAACACGTCGGTCTCGATCAACATAGTTACTCTACGCCAGGCACGGATATAAGAGGTACGTCCCATTTTGCACCTCCATAGTTTTTCGGATCTCTTCAGTATTGTTTCACCGCCAGTGGCTATCGAAAATTTGTGGGAAAATGCCGCCATCTGATGTAAGTGCTTATAACTTGCTTGTCTGTCCACTGAAACCAGCCAAATTATGAAAACGTAAAGGCTACCTAAAACATATACTGAAAATTTCCGTAGAAATCGTGCAAACAATTTGCCAATTAGGGGCAAAATAATGGGCAAATTTCGAAAATTTAACGGTTTTGGGGGCAGTAATCCCAATTTTTTTGCCCTGGTAAAAGTGATGCCACATTTCACGTTTATCGGCGCTATGTTTCGCCTCGCAGACCCATTGACCTCGTGACCCCAAAGTTGATCGTTTCATTTCTTCGCCATGAATACCATTTATGCCTTCTTCTTCCTTATTTCTTATAATATTTGGTGACACACGCTCCCTTCGCATGCCAGCGCTGAGGCCTGCCTCACAGGCTGGCCTAATGCGCAACCCCAGTGAAGGGACTGGTGTAGTAATGCGCGACATAATCAGGCTAGCCTGATGGTGTGTGTAGTGTGTTGTTGCGCGACCTCTGCTTATAGAGAGGTGTGTAGGGCTAAGGGAGGGATCGGGAGTGGAGAGATCTTGTGCCATGATATTTACCCTGCTCGGCCTATAACCACTGTTTCTCTGGCGACTAATACCTACTGCATGATGGACGGCCATAGCTCATGCGCACCTCGCACCGTGGGCCCCAGGGTCCAATTTAGCGGTGCGTGTGAACAGAGCCATTGATGACCGGCCAGGCATACAGAAGGAGGCCATCTGTTATCAGTGGTTCAAGCAGCGACTGATACTGAGCGTCTCTGAACCCAGTATTAGCCAACGGTCACAGATTAAAGAGGACACCGTCTGTGCTTGTCCGAGAATTTAATCTCAAAGCATACGCCGCTATAACCGGACACAAAGATCCGGCCTGCCTGGGCCTCGAACCCAGACTCGCCAATCGCTGTAGCCAGGCAGCGCGTACCGCGACGCTACCGACAGCGCCACCGGGGCAGGCTACCATTTATGCCAATTTGCAGCAAATTCGTTTCATTCATTTTCAAACTAGAAATCAATATGCATCACCTCCGAGGCAATGCAATACCGGCAGGCCCTTGAGCGATTTTGACAAAATTTACTGTCGTTGATGGATTCCGATTACAAGTCCGTTCTCTTAAGTAAAATTTTAACATTATGGTACAGAAATGTGGGCTTAAGTAGCTGAAAATTGTGATAATTTTAATTTTTTGGTAAAATTTGTCCCCTGAGCGATTATTACAAAATTAGGCGCGGAGGAGGGTGTCCCAGGTGCGTACCCTCACGCCAAACTTCATGGTTGTGATTTTAAATATGTGGGCTTACACGCGCCAAAATCGCCGACATTGTTAATTTTGGGTATAAATTTGCCCAAAAAAGGTAGGCCTATATCCCTTTAGTGGGTGCAGTGGTCTAGCGGTAGAGTATCGGACTCGTAACCGAGAGGTAGCGGATTTGACTCACACCTGGTCCACTGCAAGCAACCTTGAGCAAGTTGCTAACCTACTGTGTGCTCAGGCCAACTCAGCCTCCTACCCTCAGCGGGACGGGAAATTGAGTAGTAGCTACTGCTACGGGGTGAAGGCCTAGTGTGGCTGATTGGGGCGATGGCTGTGTCTGCTAGCTGCACCGTGGGTCCAATTGTCTGTTAGCACGGGCAATGGATGGCCACATAATGCGCTGCGGCACCATTGGCTCATACCAGTTAGCTGCCACTTTTGACATTGTAAAAGCGCTGCTGGTCACGAGTCTGACTCATGTAAGTGGCGCCATAACAAGTATCCTCACCTTTACCTTTACCTTTAAGCAATTTTACAAAATCTGGTGTGGGGGAGGGAGTTCCAGTCCCGCGCCCTCATGCCAAATTTCACCGTTGTCACTTTTAAAATGTGGGCTTACAGCCCCCAAAATAGCCAAAATTGCTAATCTTTGGTATAATTTTGCGAAAAAGAGGTATACCCCGTTAAGCGATTTTTACCAAATTTTGCTTGGGAGAGGGAGTCCCAGGTCTGCACCCTCACGCCAAATTTCATTGTTGTGACTTTAAAAAATTTGGGCCTACAGCCCACAAAATCGCCGAAATTGGTATTTTTGGGTATAAATTTTCCCCAAACGGGTATACTCCCTTATGCGATTTTTATAAAATTTGGCTTGGAGAGTCCCAGGTCCGCACCCTCAGGAAAAAATTTATCATTGTGGCTTTAAAGATGTGGGCTAAAATGGTAATTTTTGGTATAAATTTGCCCCTAAGGGAGAATTCTGGGGGTCCACGGAAAAAGTTGAATATAGGTGCACAACTACAAACCTTCCTCTATGCAATGACACCATAATTGTTTTGAAAATTACACCGCTACTTAGAGTTTCCATTATCAAAATCTTCGTCATTCCAAGCGTGACAAGAACAAAAAAAACAAAAAAAATCACAATTTTTCGTCTACAGCCGGCACGCGACGCACGCTCCCACCATACTTGACATGGTAATAGAGGAGGTCAGTATCGTTTTTGCACTCCCTAACTTTTTTGATCAGTAGTTTCGCCGCTAGGGACTATTGAAAATTTGAAGGAAAATGCCCCATCGCGGGAAAATGCTTATAACTTATTTGTCCCCCGAAAGCGACCAAATTGAACATTTGAAAGCTAGCCTACCTGTAGACGCGTACAAATGCTGAGATTTTCGTAAAAATTGTGCAAACGAGTCGCCCCTGAGGGGCAAATTTCTGTGCAAAATTCGATTTTGACAGTTTTGGGGGCTGGTTTTCCATATCTCTGCCCGATAAAGGTGAAATTTGGCGCGGAGGAGCGGACCTGCGGTGCGCTCTCTCCCGTGCCAAATTTCACAATTATCGGGGCAGCGTGTCGCCCCTGCGAGGCGAAAAACCCATAATTTGGACCACTGAGTAAAAACAATACCGGATGGCTGCGCTTCGCCGCGCAGGCCTGCCGGTAAATATCATGTTTATAAGACTGGAAACAAACGAAAGGACGGACGGAAGGACAGACGAACATACGGCATGAATCCACCCAGTCTAGATTGGTGGAAGCATTGAAATATCAAAAGTTAGCCAAATGTTACGTTACAAATGTATATAACTGCACTATCATTATACATTTCACATCAGCTAGCCGCTGACTTGAGCAGCTATGGGACGGATGTAGCTGTAGTTACCGATACCCACCTCCGAGCCAAGCACTCTGACAATATTGTCTCACTACCAGGTTATACGTTGTTTCGCCGCGACAGATGTACCCGGAACGCCAGTGGGCGGCTGATGATAGGCGGAGGAGTAGCTGTGTACGTCCGGTCCACCTTACAGTTTGATGTCTGGAAATATTCCAGTGACGACCCGACGTACGAACTACTGTGGGTTCGATCTCGTGGCTTGTTCATTGCCGCGCTATACCACCCGCCAAGGCCGCAGTACCAGTCGCAGTCGCTTGTTAACTACGTCGATGGCTGCATGCAGGAAATCCAGCATGACTTTCCAACTGCAGTAGTTGTCATCGCCGGCGATTTCAACAAACTATCTGAATCTAGTATTGTTGCAGTCACCGGCCTCACACCTATTGTCCGTCAACCTACCCGTGGCGCTAACGTGCTCGATCAGATCTACGTCTCTGACCCGTGGGTGTTCGACGCAGTCCGTGTGGTCAAGTCGGTTGTCAAGAGTGACCACCTGGCTGTCGTGGCGTACACTGAACGTGACAACATCACAGGTAGCGCAGTAGCGCTACACTGTGTTAAGGCCCATAGGCAAAGTCAATGGAGAAGCCCAAATTTTAACCCCCCTGTAAAATTTACAACCCTTAAATTTTAAAGATCAAACTCTGCCCACGTAACTACCTCGAGGACATCTACCCCTGTGCCAAATTGCATTGCAATATCATTACGGGGAGCTTTCCCCCAAATATGTGAAATATTACTCTTTTGTGACTTTTTTGTTGTCCTGTCCTGTCCAGTCCAGTCCTGTACTGTCCTGGTTATACTTTTTTTCTCGCAACTCCGCCCAGGTCGAACCCCTGGGCGGAATTTAACCATTTATGGCTTAAATGACGCGTCGTCACCCAAGGATGTGCCTTTTGGGGGTTTGAGTGACCACCCACAATATTAAGGGGTTCAAAGCCCCCAAAAACTCCCCAAAAAGGGGGCGAGTTAGGCATTTTCCAGCTAAAGTGGCAAAATTATAAAATCGTAATATCTCCGGCGGGGAAAATCGGATCGATACCAAATTTTGACACGATAATCGAACCGCATAGTTGACTTCGTGGGTGGTCCAGAATAACAAAATTCTTATTCAAGATGGCGGACGGCCGCCATATTGCAGAATATTGGAAACGTTATAACTCGCCTATCAATGGACCGATTTGGATGAAACTTGGGTGGTCACATCACACGATGTCCCCGATATGTCCGCCATGTTGCGGTTGCCATGGCAACGGCCGTTGCTAGGCAACGGCGCATTGTACATTCAACAGTTATGGGCGTCTGGAGGCCGAACGCGTGAACCAAATTTGATGAAATTTCATACACAACAGCAAGTTGGGACCATAATGACAGTCACGTGATCAAATATTAAAATTTTTAAAATTCAAAATGGCGGACGGCCGCCATGTTTGAAAATATTAGAAATGTCATAACTCGCTTACCAATGGACCGACTGAGACCAAACTTGGATGGTCACATCCCATCATCTCCCCGAAATGTCCCTCACGATTTGGTTGCCATGGCAACGGCCGTTGCCTAGCAACGGCGCATTGAACATTCTGCAGTTATTGGCGTCTGGAGGCCGAACGCGTGAACCAATTTCGATAAAGTTTGGTACACAGCAGCAGGTTAGGACCGCAATGACAGACACATGATTGAACATTCTGCAGTTATGGGCGTCTGGAGGCCGAATGCGTGAACCAATTTCGATGAAATTCGGTACACAACAGCACGTTACTGCCGCAATGACAGTCACATGACCAAATATTAAAATTTTTAAAATTCAAAGTGGCGGACGGCCGCCATGTTGGAAAATATTGGCATACCATAACTCGCTTACCAATGGACCTATTGCGACGAACCTTGGCTGGTCGCATCCCATCACGTTCCCGACACGTCCGCCAAAATGGGGTTGCCATGGCAACGGCCGTTGCCTAGCAACGGCGCTCTGGACATTCAGCAGTTATGGGCGTCTGGAGGCCGAACGCGTGAACCAATTGTGATGAAATTTGGTATACAACAGAAAATTCGGACAACAGTGACAGTCATGTGATCAAATATTAACAGTTGGCAGACGATCGATGTTGGAAAGTATTCGAAATGCCATAACTCGCCTGCAAATGGGCCGACTGGGACGCAACTTTGGTGGTCGCATCCCATCATGTTCCCAATATTGAAAATGCTATAACTCCTCTTACGATGGGACCGATTGGGACGACTCTTGGGTAGTCGCGTCCAAGCAACACCTCTGCTGCAAAACCGTTTCTTTGGTATTTGGTCGTTACTGCTAACCGCACAGTGAACGTTCTAGTTTTATGGGGTGTACACGTCAAAAAAAACACTCACAATTTTCATGAAACTTGGATGACTGTGCCATTGTGGTACAAAAAAAATATAAAATCTGGTAGAAAAACAGCAAATATTAATACAAAAAACCTCAGAAGTTTTATCACTGTTAAGGCCCATTGTTCATGACACATCTAAAACAGCAAAAATCACTTGGTTTATTCTAGTATTCCACTGGGCCGTGGATGTAATA
>Ga0209149_1001680_pt1 | contig 11561 bp, 5 predicted proteins | sample WorMetTyACAVOLI2_FD_187423 | JGI IMG/M metagenome (GOLD analysis project Ga0209149, IMG submission 187423) | Marine gutless worms symbiont microbial communities from Max Planck institute for Marine Microbiology, Germany - Olavius algarvensis... ...
AAAACAAAAAAAAATAAAATATGGCGAAAAACGATTTTCAATATGCCGGATGGAATTCTTACACCCTGCAATGTGGCACGATCACGACATTGATTTCGTCAGGTGACTGCACCTTGCAATGTGGCATACGGCTCTGGAATCGTGACAGTAAATTCACCAAGTGGCATCACCCTGCACTGTGATACGTGGCTATGGGATGACATGCCATTGAATTCGACCAAACGTCTGTCATATTGGAATTCTACATCTGGTTTCCACTCATCACCGCAGTCGACATGTCATTCTGTGCCAGTCTGCGAGATTTTATCCAAATCGGACCACCCGCGCCAGAAAAAAATGACGTCATGTCGATTTTCAAGATGGCGGATCTCAGCCATCTTGGATTGTAGAGATTTAATAATGGGTTCTTTAAATAGCCAAGTTAAGCTTACACAACTTAGACATTATAGCTATAAATTGCTTAGTTTTTTGAGAAAATTGCGTATTTGCATTTTGGCGTCAAGACCCATCTCCGCCATCTTGGATTTTAGGGATCCAATAATAGTTTCTTTGAAAAGCTCATGTACGACTTCCTATAGGTGGTTAATAGAGACCATAGCTCTAAATTGCTTAAGGCCCTTTTATAGCGACACAACTCAACTCAACTCGACGTCGAGTTGTCGACACGTTCACAGCGTGAACAACTGTCACCTATCAATGAACGTAGTGACCCAGTTGACTCAGTTTGTAGGTCGTGAGGTCGTAAACAACAAGAAGCTCAGCTATCGCAGAGAGGCTGCGCATGCCTCGTGTTGTTGAGTATTTTGATTAGTCGCTGAAGGCTGCTGTAAGTAAAAGGATTAATGCGGTGACTTTCGCAAATCTAGGCTCCGTCCGTCTACCAAGTTTGAAGTTCGTAGGCCTTCGCGTTCGGAAGATACGGCGCATTTAGTGTGTCAGCTGTCAATCTACAACAGTTTCCCAGTTATTCGAACCACAATTGCAAAAAAGCGTCATTTTTACGTACCCCGACCTTCATTTTTTGTTTGCCCTGGGGACGCCCCTGTGGCAATAACGCAAAACGTTGCATGAATGAAAAGACAATTCAGTGCTTGCCAAATCCCTCGCAGCATGTACCCATATATCTTCAATAGTTTCCGAGTTATACGATGCTTAAGTCAATACGTGAGTCCAAAAATCGCTATTTTACCACATTTTGTGTTTCTCCTGGGGACGTCCATGGGGCAATCAGGCTAAATGTTGTATGGATGGAAAGAGAATTCGATGCTTACAAATTGTCTCGCCAAATGTGCCCATCTAACTATAACCGTTTCTCGGATAGAGCGAGATATTGGTCAAAAATCGTCATTTTTCATACCCGCCCTTGCATTCGACCCGCCCGTCAGGGGGGGGGGGGTTGACGTCGGATTAGCGCCATTCCGTTTGGCACGGAAGAACTAGAATGGCTTGGCTACCAGATGGTGAAAAAATTTCGAAGATATCTTTATTCGTTTTGGCGCAACTCACGAACGTGACAGACAGACAGACAGACGAACGGACAGACATGGCGTGCCGGCAATAGCCGCGCTTATACATAGCATCGCGCGGCAAAAACACGACTGACTTGGCTGTACGCTGTTCAACTGGGTCAGTTGAGTTCAGTTGAGTTGTGTCGCTATAAACGGGCCTTTAGTTTTTGAGAAAATCGCATTTCTGCATTTTGGCATCAAGATCCAAGATGGCGGATCTCCGCCATCTTGGATTTTAGGGGTCTCGTGATGGGTTCTTTGAAAAGTCCATGCGCGACTTCCTGTAGGTCGTCAATAGACACCGTAGCTCTAAATTGCTGAATTTTTGAGAAAATCGCGTTTTTGCATTTTGACGACAAACAGACAGTCAGACAGACTAACAGACAGACGGACAAAGAGATGGACAGCTCCGATGCACTAAGCCGCTCTCGCTATCGCTAGCGGCGGCTTAATAAACAGAATGATTGGCTCAATTCAACTATATCAGCGCAGTTTAGCACACACTTTATCCATATTCGCTAGCATAACCAAAACTTCGCCATACGCCACATGTTCGCCTACGACCTAGATTACGGTTATTTTGGCATAAAATATAACGGCGGAATCGCAGAAATATTGCCGACCAATGCTCAAAGTTCCATAACGACGGATGTAACCACTGCAAGCTTGTTATGTCATAACAGGCAACGAGAGGAATTATGGCGTCCGTAGTACCTCGGAGATAACCGCTTGCTTCAACTTCAACTTAACATTACGTTGGAGCAGTTAAATATTCTTTCGCGCAAGCAGACGAAATGTTGCCGAAAAATAACGCGTTAAAACAATATCACGTACGCAAGCAGGAACTTGTTTACTTCCGCTCGTGAACTGCGACGTAGCTGTGACGTGGCGTAATCCTCCGCCCAACAGGAGCCCATCTTTCGAAGTGTCCGCCATATTTCCTCTCGAAAAACTTGATGATATTCGTCGCAACGCTAGATATCTGTGGTCTTATCTGTAGCTTATTTCTATTACAACCAAAGCTCGAGGATACGTAGCGTACGTATTCTATTTTCGAAGGATACGTGCGTACGCTGACGTATTCGATTTTAGCGTACATAAACAAGAATAGAATACGTTGCAACTGTGACACAGTAGTTTAATTAAAACAGTTGAAACAGAAGGTAGGCCTAAACAGTTTCTTGAAGTGTTTGTCACAATAGTTGCATTGAATCAGGCAGTTCTATTTTGGCGTATACGCGTATCCTCGAGCCATGATTACAACCTCCAAGGCTGTAACCATTTTCCGCGGCCGCAGTCACACGCCACCGTCATGCTAGACATTCAGAATGAACGACCAATGCTCTGACATCATGCCGTTAGGCCTAAATTCAAGAATTGGCAGCACCATGCAATGGAATGCATAACGAGATCTGCTGTGCCTGACATCGCGTGTTTCGTTCCTTTTTATTTTACTTCCTACGTATGCTTTACGTTTACCCCTTTTATGTGTTTACGTGTACGTTTGTCACATTTTAGTAGCGATTACGAAACACTGATTATATGCAATATTTTCACACGTAACACCTATAAGTAGCGATGTAGTGAGTGCCATTAACACGTCATCGCTAACTGTAGTTGACAGTGACTCTGTGTCAATGACGTGTTACAGTTTGTTCATTTATTTGCAACAGAAGATTTTTAATGAATTGCGAATCACTGGCGAATTTCCTACGTAAGCTTTCTTGTATTTAAGCCATCAATTCGTGCTTTATATATCGGCTCACTATACAAGAGCACGTTAATTTAGTTGGCGTCGTGCGTCAAAGCTAATTCATCTGGCCGCAGGTGTCGTGGTTTTTGAATGACGCCCGAAGCTAGCAATGTAGTAATGCAAGATACGTAATTTCCTGATAGGAATTGGAATGCGTTCCCGACGGGCATGAATGCAAAGGCTCTGAGCCAGTGTAGGAATGAGGCGCTAATGTCACCGGCAAGTGCAGCAACTGCCAGTGCAGGTTATATGCCTTGCTGTCCAATCTTTTCATGTGTTTTACTACCTCTGGGCGTTGCTTTGTTTCTCGTCGACTCCGATTATCACGGTGATTATTACCGTTGCACAGTGATGTAGTCCTCGAAGCCAGGCCTTGGCCTCGAGGCGCCTCAAGGTCAAATTTGGCCTTGGCCTCGGTCTTGAGAGCTGCACTTACAATTTTTAGCATCACCGTCAAACTCATGCAAGATAATAAATTAATACTAGTTATAATAATCAATTAATTACAATTTAATGTAACTAATATTAATGAATAAGCAAAAGCAATCAAAATTTTGTTCATTTCCTACCCCGTCGGGGTATATACACGTACTGCGTATCTTAATTTCTGCTCCTGCCGTATGCATAATAGCCTTGACCTTGGCCTCAACCGTCCAGACATTGGCCTTGGCCTTGAGGGTTGATGCCTTGGTCTTGGTCTTGGTGTTGGCCTTCAGATTTTGCCCTTGATTACATCACTGCCATTGCAACATTACGTGATAACAGTTACACTTGTCGCCATGAAATGTTCAGAACAGACAACGACGACGACAACAACGATGATGACAACAACAACAGCAACAGCAACAACGACAACAGTTGCAATTTAAGTCACAAACATTGTTGAAAACACAGAACAGACAATGACTGTAAAAGTAGTACAGTAAAATGTGGATTTGTACAGCGTATCATCGCGATTACACCCCTCTAATGCGCTGCCGCTGCCCGTACAACTCGGCGATGATTTGCGTTACGTAGTCCTCAGCCAGACACCAGCCTATGCTGTAATACCACGAATACGGGCAGAGTGCATCGCATAGTGTGTCTGTTTACTCCCCCAGCATTAGGTTAATTTACATGAAAATTGCAGACAATATAGCGGACAGAATGCTGAGTCTGGAAATCTGAAAATAGTTTGTCTTGCGGTTAAATGTTCTTTGCTAGCAGCAGTTTAAAGAGACATCAGTAGAAGTGCTGCTCGATCGCTATAGTCCAACGCCTATACCATTACGCCACGCCGAAAGTATAGGTCATTTACCCCGGTCAAGTGTCCTCCGTCAGCTACTCCAGTCAAACGCCCCTTCTCGATCAATTGCCCCCTTGGTTAAGGTCCACACTAAACTGCCAATACTAGGCGCATACCCGTATCTCACAATGATCTCCATTCCTGTAGCACGCTGCTTTTAGGCGCCAGACATAAATACTCTTACTTACTTACTTACTTACTTTACTTACACGGCTAGTACTTGTATTTGCTCGCTTAGATATTTAAAGCTGGCGGTTGACAAGTTTAAATGTGCTAGTGATATTTCATGCTTATAATTAATAAACATTTTAATTTTGCTACGAAGCATTGTTTAGCCACAATTCACGAACGTGACCAACCGACCAACGACGTCACGACACGGTCGATCGCATAATGCGCCTTTCACTATGAGAGGCACGCACATAAGACGGGGCCACGTAATTCGGACTATTCCGAAATTTAAAATGTATACCATTCAAGAGATAGTAAGGGTCACATTACCCAGAGTACGACCCTTTAGCGGCACTTTATCTTTTATTTTCTAATATTTGCCATGGTGCACCTACGTACCATCACGCTCATCATTTTATTCATTACGCTCATCATTTTATTTTTAGTTTCACATTTTAATTTTATGTTTATTCCGTGTGGTAGACTAAGCTGGCTACCCCTCAGCTTTTTACTGCACGTTAAATACCCACTATCGTATCGTATCGTATCGTACCGAATTTGAAGTGTCTATACGTCAATTACAGAGACAATAGGTGGTCCTAATGGGTTCCAAAGCTATAGGGTTAAAAAGGTATCACTGAATTTCTGGGGTAGGGTTTCCTGTCAGTGTTCAACAGGCCCCTGACTGGCCGTTTAGTCACAAATCACGAACGTGACCAAAGACCAACCTCCAGCCAACCAACAGTGTCGCGACATCGTCTCTCGCAACATGCGCTTCTCGCTGTACTGACAATGGACATAACTTTGACAAATTCAAATATATAGTTCCATTTTTTGCAACGAATATCGTGATGGTAATGAGAAACTACTAACACAACAAAAGTCCGCCTCACCCGATTAGTGTCGCTACTGTATCTTGCGAATTAGACAGTCGCCTTGTAGGCCTATTCTTCTCATTCTTCTCCATGCCTGAGGTGCATAAAAACGTAAAAGAAAAGCTGCTCAACTCACGGGGGTCGAGAACGATGGCTGCGTCATGAGTCCAAATCTGACTTCGGGCTCGTGTCACGTGTGACATTGACCTTCAACCTGACCTGACTCCGAACACTGACTGTTCCATTCCAATGTCCCGTGGACTAGAGATGTGCGGGAATAACTTTCGTATACCCATTCCCTCACATTCCCTTGACTTCATTCCCATTCCCGGCCTTGCGAAATCTTAGACTATATTCCAATTCCCATTTATTCCCAAAAAAATATCCCGATTCCCTCCCATTCCCACTGAAATAAGAAGAGTTTTATAAACTCTTATATTCTTATATTCTATTCACGGAGAAGAATGATTTTCGTCAGAACGAGCACACAAAATCATTCTCTATTATAGCACGCTAGTCAGTCACAGTACACATTAATGCAGTGAAAATTACATGCTTGGTGAAGTGAAATAGCTATGTGTTTTCAGTTCACGTATTACTGAACAGAAGTTCATTAAGATACGTTGAAAAGCTGCAGTGGGAATTCATTTCCATTCCCATAGCTCTATTCACATTCCCATACTTTTATTCCCACTCCCATTCCAATTCCCATGACAGAGTCACTGTCACTCCCATTCCCGTGGGAATCTCATGAGACCCATGGGATCCCAACTGTTCCAATTCGCATGCACATCTCTACAGTGGACCACTTGTGCCAAACTGCCAATTTACATCAAAGTCGATTCATTCACAATCACAATAACACAATTAAAAACTTAGTTACGCGCACAAGTGTAGGATAAAAAACCTATCCGTAGGCGCGGGTAGACTACGCTAAGGCAGCGGTGAATAAAAGTGCCTTGAGGTTATGTTTAAAGGAGCTAATCGTTGAAACATTACGAATGTACGCAGGCAAATTGTTCCACACCGATACAGCAGAATGTCAAAAACCATGACTAGCTAAAACAGTACGAGTTCATGAAACCGAGAGTAGTCCTTGACTGGAGGAGCGGAGGTTCCTTGCTGGAGTGTAGAAGTGGAGAAGTTCATGCAACTATCCGGGCTGACGTGCGTTTTCAAATTCTCAAGTTTGGTAACGGACAAACAAACGGACAGACGGACGAACGAACGCACTGACAAACGAACAGACATAATGTCTCCGCTCCCTGTCTAGCCAGGTGAGGCGTAAAAATTACGTGTTTATAGGTAATAAGCAGCTTGGCGACTAGTCTAGTCTAAGCACGGCGTTCTACGGCGTCTAATGAATTTGTACCTACTCTGCACACTGATTAATCACTTCCGGTATCGTTCGAGTACTCGAGAAGATACACAACTCGAGCACTAAAAAATCCCGACCGGAGCAGCCCGGCGACCATCTGCGACCAGGAACCTGCTCGGACAGGGCCACCACCCACAGGCATATGTCTCAATTTGTGCCGAGAAACTCAGTTTACGGCTAATTTCGTCTTCTGCGCGCCGCGGCCCCGAAAGATAAATATATTCGCCGCTAACGACAACAGACAGCGTAACAAATCAGCCATATTGGGCTTGCGTGTGGCCGACAATATCGCCCTGGGTGGTCGTTCGCGCATGGAGCTGTAGTCTTTAGTATAGTAACTGCAAACGGCTGTTCTGTAGCCTTCTGTAACCGAGGTGGCGTAAAGACAACTTAGAGAACGAAGTCCGTCTTCGACAAGATCCACAGCTGAAGCATGGGTCTAGTAGCTGGCGTATTCTTGTTAAATATACATAAAATTCGGCGACGGAACCGGAGAAAAATGCCGTGAAACATTATAAACACGAAAGTTGCTGTTACATTGCAATGTGATAACAAGAAAATCTGCATCGCGAGGCGTATCCGCCCCAGAACTAGAATATTGCGGTCAGTGACCTGTTACTTTATTTTTTTTAAATAACATATCATTGACTGTGGTATATGTAGTTGCAGGAAATGGGACCATTTTGGCGGATGGACCACATCAGACGGCTGCCAGTCAAACAGTGCGTCGAGTACAAGCTGTGTATGATGGTACATCGCTGCTTGTACGGCGACGCACCATCTTATCTAGCGGACCTGATCACGCCGTCGGCCGCTGCAACTGTCAGACCTGGTCTCAGATCTGTCGCATCCAGTTCAGTTGCAGTGCCACGAACTATATCGTCGCTCGGAGACCGGTCCTTCGCGGCTGCTGGCCCACGTGTATGGAACAAACTTCCACCATCGCTTCGTTGCGTTTCTTCTTCTGCTGCTTTTAAACGTCAACTTAAGACATTTTTATACAATCACGCTTTTAATTCACATAGGCGCCCTTGTTGTGTTTCGGCACTTACGTTGCCCTAATCGTGACTTTTTTTAGATAGATAGATAGGTAGACGGATAGAACCACGAAACTACAGTGCGGTGTACCACAGGGCTCTGTTCTTGACCCGATCCTCTTTTTGCTATACGTCGCCGCTCTGCAGTTGCTGATTGAAGATTGTGGTCTTCGTCCTCATCAGTCATCACTTTGCTGACGATACTCAGAACTACGGGTTCTGCTCACCGACGCCGTCCTCGCGCACGGAACTACAAAGCCGTATTTCTGAGTGTATCGATGTTGCTTCCAGCTGGATGCGACCACACAGGCGCCAGCTCAACACTGGCAAAAAGGAAATCATCTGCATGGCTAACCACTGGTCGCCGTTCGCATTTGTTGCCACAGTCGGCTCTGACCTAATCACGCCAGTCCTTGTGGTCCATGACCTTGGGATTCACATTGACGCTGACGTTTCTATGTGATCCCACGTCATGAAGACCACGTCTACCTGTTTTGCAGTTTTACGTCGGCTTCGGGGCACCCGCCGCTCGGTACCTAGGACTGTCTTCCAGTCATTGGTGTCGTGTCTGGTGCTACCGCGGCTGGACTATTGCAATGCAGTGTTGGTTGGCATTCCATTACACCTTGCACGGCGCTTGCAATCGGTGATGAACGCCGCCGCACGGCTCGTCTTCGCGTCGTCAAAGTGCGACCACATCACGCCGCTCCTATGCCAAATACACTGGCTGAAAGTTCCATGGCCAGTCTGGTTTACAAAAATGGCCTGGCACCGTCGTACCTCGCTGACGAACTTCATCACCCCAGCAGAGTCTGAGTTTCGAAGGCGTCTGCGTTCCGCTTCGTCTCACGAACTGTCTGTTCCCCGTACCCGACGCTCAACCTACGGCGACCGAGCTTTTCCGGTCGCCGCTCTACGGATCTGGAACAGTCTTCCGCAGCATATATCACGTCTGCTCCGTCACTTCCTGTCTCCCGCTCTCGCTTGATGACATACTTCTTCAACTCTGTTATCCGTGATTACTGTTGTCGTGCCAGCGACGTGACACTGTCATTTGTTGACACGTTAATCGCTCTTACTTACTTACTTACTTACTTACAGACTTGCATCTATCACGCCGTAACGTAACGTGATCCAAAAACTTGGCAACTCAATTAACCGCATGTACACAGAGTATCTGCTTTTGGGGCCAAACGGTATAGTTTAGAATAAGAGTAACATAAAGTCGCTGAATAACGCGCAGCAGTTGCATCGCCGTGGTAATCGCATTAAGCAACAAGCGTAATGAAATACGTTACGTGACGCTGGCGGGCGCGGCGCACGTCACTGCGAGGTCTGCGTCCATTATATCACGTGACCTCGCAGACTGACCACCGCTGATCGATGGTCGGGCTCCGAGCCCACTAGACCGACGAAGCAACAGACGACGACGACGACGACCCGCTTTCGAAGAAACTATGCAAATACGTGCAGCGACAAAGACAGGGACAGTTAACAGACAGGGGCGACGGATTTTTGCAGCAGAGGAGGAAATAACTAGAAGGGCACTCGGTAGAACGCATATACCTCCGACAAAGGTGTTCCCACGTAATAAAATTTCGCGTTGCAGCGATTATACGATATCGGAGAAAGCAATCTGGTTCCGGCATCCGGACTATAATCCGGATCGGGCTCAAAAGTTAATCAGTTCGTCCATGTCCCGACGTCTGTCGACACGCAACATTTCATCCAAATTTCCAAATCCATGCACGCGTTTTTGAGTAATCTTGCTAACAGACAGACAGACAAACGAACACGGGCAAAAACATGTACCTGCTCCTTTGTCGGAGGTAACAACAGGCCCGGATTAAGGTTGGTGTAGGCACTGCTCAACCGTAGGCCCCGCTGTCGCCCTCTACGCAATGCTATTATTTTTGTTCCTTTACTGACTTAAACAGTTAATGTATTATTTCTTGTTTTTTGTAATAAAAATCAAAACTAAAATTAAACATGAACATAATTTACTAGTATAAAGTACTATAAATTGACATTTTAGTGCAAAAATCGACAGTTCAGTTCTTTCAATGCATAAAACTATTAAAATTATTATGCAGCCATTTTCGTCCCATTACTGACGTCGTAGGCTAGAGGCATTTGCCTACAATGCCTATGCCAGAATCCGGCCCTGAACAATAATTATAACCGCATTATTTGGACTCGTCATTATTTATGCAGCCCTCCCCTAGGAGGCCGCATTATGCGCTACTCTCCGTTCGTCTGTCCGTCTGTCCCGTGCCCACCGTTAACTCGACAAGAAGCTCAGCTGTCGCAGAGATCGCGCGACGATTTGTATCATTGAATATTTCGCTAAGTCACTCAAGGTCACTCAGTCATTCGTAAGCACACATTTGAGTAGGGCTTAGGCCTATCTCAAGAATTTTTTTTCAGATATCTAAAAAGAATTTAAAATATTTAAGATATACGAAAACATTATTTGAATATCCAAAATTAATTATTCTGGATATCCAAAATTTCGAATATCCAGAATAAGTATTTCGGATATCTGAACAAGAGGTCAAAGTAATTTGACAAAATGCGCCTCACGGAGGGCCAATTCCCCGGTTAGGGGTCACCCCAGGGGGTCGAAATTTGTACCATTGAATTCCTGGGGTAGGGGTTCCTATTAGTGTTCCATAGTAACTATAGGCCTAGGATGCACCGTTTGGCCACAGTGCACTCGCGTGACAACCAACCAACCAACGACGTCACGACACAGCCTATCTCAATAAGCGCCTCTTCTACTAAAGTAAAGTGAGGCGCTTAAAAATGAATAAATCTTAATTGCGCTTGCCGTAGTTGCAACGCGGGACAAACCTTTCTCGTCGGCGATATCAGGGTCGACGTTGTTCTGCACGAGAATGCATACGATGTCGTTACATCGCATCTGACAGGCGTAGCTGAGCGCCGTCCGACCCGACCCGTCCTGCAGGTTCACATTGGCGCCTTTACTCAGCAGTAGCTGGAACGCTTTACAGCGCGTCTTCTCTTCCTACATCGCACAACCAAGCTGGTATACACATTGGATCGCTGCAAGTGGCGTCGCCGACTAGGGATCGGACATAAAGGTGTTGGTTGTTAACCGCAAAAAGAAATTTCTAATGAAATATGCTAACTCTGCAAACGGACTCTGTCAGTTGTTTGGCATTGGTGCTTTGTCAGAGTATTATAGTTAAGTGTACTTTTCTTGTTTTACTTATTGCTTGTTTTTGCTTGTTTTTCTACTACCATATCGTATTTATGGTGAAATAAAGTTGTGTAATTTGGGGGTTGCACATGCGCAATATCACGTGATACGTATGTGGGGGTGAAATGATTGGTTTTCACAAACCCGTGTTTCCCATTCACTGTATAACTTTTACCTCCTCTTGCAATGCGTGTTTCAGGTGATCTGCAAGCGATTGGTTTCAAAAAGAATGATGTTATTACATCTGCTATACCATCCACACCGCCTTGGCTTTTAACTCGTCCTGCTGTTAATTTCACTCTACACTGCTCGGACAAAAGCAACACACCTC
>Ga0209149_1001681_pt1 | contig 11556 bp, 7 predicted proteins | sample WorMetTyACAVOLI2_FD_187423 | JGI IMG/M metagenome (GOLD analysis project Ga0209149, IMG submission 187423) | Marine gutless worms symbiont microbial communities from Max Planck institute for Marine Microbiology, Germany - Olavius algarvensis... ...
CTATCAGACACTGATCTGTGTCCTTGTGGCGAGACCCAGACGATGTCTCACATTGTCGAATCCTGTCCCCTGACAAAACTGAATGGCGGCTTATCTCGGCTACACTCTACAGATGAGGACGCTGTTTCGTGGCTGACCAATTATGGTAAATGACACGCATACGAGAAGAAGAAGAAGACTGCTACATTTCTTCCCAAATTCTTTAGTAGTAAACCGGGTTTAGATCTGGACTGCTGGGAGCCAGAAGTCTGGTGTAATGAAAGCAGGTGTCTCCCGTTTCAGAAGGCAGTCTGTCTCACACGCTCGGTGTGCAGGAGCACCGTCTTGCTGGAAGACAAAGAACTCGCCAGAGATCTCACGCATCGACAGGCAGTAGCTGCTCAGTCAGCAACACATCACAGCAGTATGTGCCATTAATCTTAACCACAGGATCGACAAATATCAGGTTCGTTTTTCCGAACTTGGACACACTCGTGAATACCATTAGTAATTTGCTGAAAGTCGAATGTGTCCGCAGCAGAAGCTTTGCAAGGTACTGTAGTGACATGCTTAAGGTGCGGTGGGAAATGTAACAAGGGTCTTGCTGCAAATTTACTGCATAATCCAATAGTGAAAGAATTTTTAAAATCTGGCAACATTTCCTTAAGTTATGCTGAAGAGTGGCACTCACAGTGTACAACACACTGCATATACAAGACTAACAGATAGGTCTCGTGTATACGCTACAAACACAACATGAAGCAGAATAACACATCACTGTAGCTAAACACAAGTGTCAGAAAAACTACCACAGAAATTTGAGTTGTTCCCTATACAGAAGTCCTGTTGTGATAATGAACTTCATAAACTAAAAAAAATCAAATGCAATGGCTATGGTTCTGTCCGGAGGGAACTATAATTTTCTGCATTAAAGTTGCGTCCAGTGGTACAAATTATATCTTAATGCAGTTGATTTTCACTATTTTCAGTGAAAATTCCATCAGATCCCATTTATCTGCACTTACTCAGTTGCTAGCCCCTTATAGTAAGATTAACTGATAAAACAATTGTCAATGTTTTTCCGGTGTGCTGTAAGTTGGTAAAAGTTTGTGTGCATTTTTTGCAACCTGTGCCACCTGGTGAGTAGTTGAAGAGTTAACACAGATGGAGCTTTCATTTCTGCCTTTTGTCTGAATGGAACTGCAGCCAGAGCATGCGCATGAACACTGTGGTTCCATGCAGACAGACACAACTATAACTGAGAAATTTACAGTTCAGTCTGGACGGAACCATAGCCAGTGCATTCATTAAAACGTAGGTCATATGAGGATTTTTATAACGGCCACATTTGGTTGGCGGTTTGGCTTAGTGGTAACGCTCAATCTCAATCAACAATAATCTCAATCAACATAGTTACTCTACGCTGGGCCCGGTTAATGCATGGATGGGTGACTGTCTTCAGGCAGGTAAACTATCTCTGTATGTAACCAGCCACCCAGGTCATCTCAGCCTGACCATCCCTCTGTGGGTAGGCACAATGAGTACCAGCTTAGGCTGGGAAGGTAACCGTGGGTCTGGCGTCGCACTGGCCATGTGTCACAGACAGTAGTGGTTTATCAACCTATGGGCTCAACAGCCTATGAAAGGGGTATGAGCACCCACCTATGCTCCTTCTGGAGTATGGCCCTCCTTTACGTTTTACATTTCACAAACCTTTTACATTCCCCGATGTATGCTCAACAACAAATGATCAAAAACCAATACTCTGCACTATCACAGTGCTGTGCACATGGATTAACAATTCAATTGATGGCGTTCAATGTACTATCGGTTCCAAATCATACAGCAGCATTTAACGACCAGCAACGTTTTCTAACACAACCTCGATAGTGAATGCAGACACAGTCCAAGTGGTCACGGTGAAATGACTCTAGGCTACCAGTGAAAACCGCACAACAAACACATGCTTACAACGAACAAATACATCAAAACACCAAAATTAAAACTATCTCATGACTATCACACCTGGGACCCGCCCACGATTCAACAGCACAACTTTACAGTATATCTCATACATGTATTTATATATCACATTTCCCGCTGTTACGATGACTTAATCTAACCTAGAAACTTTCATTAACTTCTATCAATTAAGGCACCATACTAATGTGGGTGGTCTGGCAATTAATACCTTGCTGTATAACATAATTAGGTAACTACCCATTATGCACACATTAAAATAAATGATAGTTAATTACTAGCTTTGAAACAACCCTTGAAATTTAACATAAATTTGACTCTTGACACCATGCATAAAATCATGACACATGTATGAAATGAATAAGGCAAGCATGGAGTTCCTTCATGACTTTGGTAACAGCAATGACATCAGTTCACAGCCAACCTCAACTACATTTAGAACAGTGCTAGATGTCAGTAGCAAAAATATCACATCACAGTCAGGCACAGATAAACAATCAACAGAAAACCAGAAGTCGGACAAATCAAGACTTCCTCTTGTATGGCATCGGTGGCGAGTTTGCCGAGATGACGTATGGCTTTGTGGTCGTCTGGTAATTGCCACGATTTGCTGATCGATAACCTCGTTCCGGCGGTGCACTTCTCACACCGACTGCAGTCGTGTCACCAGACTGCCGCCGACACAATAGTGACTCTCGGCCTGTTGGCGGCTTCTGGTTTGATATCTGTATACACCAGAAGACACAGCCGTGATCAAGATGCTTTCACAGCAACATAAACCAGATGATCAAGTGACATTAGATAACCGAAGCACAGCTGTCAATAATTTTCAATCTTAACAGATGCAGTGACGTCACTGAATCACTCCTTCCAGTGGCGATAGTGCCAGCAAATGGCACAATGGCATTTTTTTTTGGGGGGGGGGGCGATTGTACAACTGCCCCCCAGTAAATGTGAATTTTTGGATAATTTTTGCACTGCTTTTGTAAGCTTCGTTTTGTGACCGAAACGTAAAATCCAAGTCCCAAGACTTCTGCCTGTTAAAAACTGAGTCAAAATGTACCCAAAGTTATCATTTTGGGGACAAAAATAATTTTTTTTGTGGGGGGAGGGGCCAGCCCCTCTGCCACACCCTATGCTCTCGATGCCTACACGCTACGGCACTTCGCCTCCTCCTTTCTGAAATCCTAAATACTCCACTGAAATGGCATGTGGAGTCCACATATTAACTGTGTTTGATATCACATACAGCTGAAAGACTGTAACATTATCAGCTAATGTTGACAGAATATGACCAATTAACATACACCACAAATGTGCATACAAACAAACTAGAACACGAAGTATGACAACAGCAGCAATGCTAGCTTATTTGTTGACTGTTCACAGGACTATTCTGTTTCCAATAACGAAAATTAGATTACATAATATTCACAACTTTCTGTGCAAAATAATATTTTAAACAAAATTTAACATATTATAGTCGCAACGTATTTGTGTTGAAAATGCCATTAAAATCCAACAAGTCAACCCACACCAGCTTTAGACTTGGTTATGAAAATAAACAATTTATACAAAGAAATAATAAGCGGCCACATCAACTTGCAGGCAGATTACATCTCATTAGACTCTTGGTCAACTGGACCAGAATGAGAGAATCGGGGCAGCCACGTTGGTGACGAGATAAAGCCAGTGTACATGCAGACAAGAACTGCATAGTCTCACGAGCTCGGTGAGCATGCACATCCCGCTGAAACATAAAGAATTCTCTGTCAGCTGCAGGAAGGCTTGGCAGATAAGACTTGCCGTATTGGGAACTTACATTTTCGAGTGTTACTTTTTGAATTTTTACATCTCCTAAACTGTGTGATATTACGGCTGAAATTTACAATATTTATGCGGCATATGTAGTAATTAGCAGTTTAAGAGCATATTTCATTCTGTTCAGATACGTCGTTGTCAAGTGGATTGATGTCATTTCAACTGAGATGCAAATACTTACACTTGGCAGCCATCGTTTCGGATACATCACTGTGACTGGATGAGAACCTGACTGTGGTGCCTGTTTTAAACACAAATTTCCAATAAAATTTGCGTTTAATAAAATAAAATAGCTCATAAAATACAGTTCAGTATTGTTTACAACTAAGTCACTAACAAACTACACCTTCACTTACGAGAAGCACCCTGTTAGATTGTTATATCACTTAACGTTACAGAAACAAATTTTGTACGTAAAAATGTCTAGTTAAGTCACTAATGGTACATATTAGTGATTTGCAACATACCCGGTTTATGAACCGGGTACCCGGTTTCAAGTACCCGGGTATCTGGACCCAGTTTCAAATTCCATCTGACCTAAGTAAGTAACGAAAACCACAGCTTGGGGTGTAAGGGCATCACAACTTATCATATTTGCAGCACGAATAAATAAAAATGGAATGGAGTAAGGTCCTACGATAGTCGAAAGCACATTAGAGCTACAATACTGTTTAATGTCGTCAATAGATGCAAATACAGACTAAAATTGATGGTATTTTGTATGATCGTGGTGGAAAACTGGGTACCAGTAGTAATTACCTGGATTTGGAATGGGGTTACGAATTTTGGAACCGGGTCCAGGTACCCGATTCCGACTACAAATCACTAGTATATAAACAAATACAGTAATGTTGAACACAAGATTTAGCTAGTGCTAACAGATCATGCTCAGCAAGTGACATCTGGTCTGCAGCCAATAGCAGCATGCCCTCATGCATCATCATCTCTACACAGTAACCACAGATGCATGCTTATGTGAGATTTTTCCAGGCAAATCTTTGCAGGGTCGGGGTTACGAGTCCCTGTGACCTAGGGTATGACAGCTAGTCTCAAAAACTAAAGTCCCTGGGCTGATACCAGTCAGTAAAAACTGCATGATCCTAGGTTCAGTAGTTTTGATGCATTACCAGTGTACAACGGATAGATGGACATGCTGCCTACAGCTAAGTCCTGCTCTAGCATAGCCGAGCATGACAAAAACAAGCTTTACTCAGTCAGTAGGCTACAACATGCTGTCCATGTTTAGCATGACGGCCATGTTAACTCGGTCTGGCAGGGCACTGCGTGATACAGCTTTGTCTGTGATACAGGCCTGCTGGCTGGCAAACTGTCACCTGCACTAGCCCACCACCGTCTGGTCTACCACCTCTGCATCTACAGCTGTTCTGTCGACGACGACTGCGGCCAGACCGACCAAGACGATGTACACCAAGCCACTCATCGTGCTGTTCATCGTCCTACGTCGCCACTGTTATCTCACTGACTTTATAATTTTTATGACTTAATTTGACATTTAATTGTTCTTAATTCGCGTGTATTGTTTACTAATTTATATTAGAATTTGTTCTACTAGCTTAGTTTGTACTGCTCGTGTTCTTGTTGCTTTCTTGTTTCATGTAGTTTAAGTTATGAACTGAGAAACTCTGTAAACGAGGCGGCGGTATAGAAATCGACATATGTTGTAGTAGTAGTAGTATATTGTACGAAGTCAGTTGTACCCGATCGCTTGTATAGCGCACGTATGAGCTGTGGCTCTTCTGGCCAGCAGTAGAGTTGTGTTGAATTGTAACACTGTTGTTCTGCCTAACACTCATCTGTTGCGGCGTCGCTACTCGGCCGATGACAGGCGCTGACGTATGCCGCGACTGCGCTCGACTCATGCCCGGTGCCTTCAGTCACCACACGAATGAATTACAATAGTCACAGCAAACTTGCAGCAACCACACAACACTATCACCAACTTAAAGCATCGTTTACACATGCTGCATACCAAGAATCTTGAAATCATTCCCTCATACAATCACCGATGATCTGAACATCTCTGCACCAGTCTTTAAATCCAGACTTGAAACATTCCTCTGCAGAAGGTCCTATCAGTATCAGTAACCACTCCGTGACCTTAACTGCATCTGCGATTCGCCTGATAGGCTGACGTATGGCATGTTTTTAAATTTGTTTACTTACTTATTTAAAAATTCGAATCTAAACACGGTGGAAGTAAATGTCACGGGGTGTGCATGCTGTCCAAACATGAATATGCATTTAACTTTTTAGTGGCCCAACACATGACTACTAAGAACTAATTCATGAATATGCATTTAACTTTTTAGTGGCCCAACACATGACTACTAAACTACTAAGAACTAACTCATGAATATGCATTTAACTCTTTAGTGGCCCAACACAACTACTAAGAACTAACTCATGAATATGCATTTAACTTTTTTGTGGCCCAACACATGACTACTAAGAACTACTAAGAACTAACTCATGAATATGCATTTAACTCTTTAGTGGCCCAACACATGACTACTAAGAACTAACTGCCTGAAGTGAACAATAAAAAGTTACCAACCATTCTAACATCGTTGCCAATGTCATTATCACTACTACGCCGTCGCACGACGATGCGAGATTGCTGGCGGTCGGCTGGTGCAATAGGTGTAAATGCAACACCACCACGCTGACCTGAAGGCACACAGTACACCACAGTTATACCACAGCATGATGCGTACTGCACTGTTTTAAGTTCACATCACCGACTATTAATACAACTAATACATAAAACCAAAGTGTTGCCAAATATCGTCTCGACTACTCTATTACTATACTACTATGACCACCACTACTACTCACGGCTTTTGTTTAACCAGCACATTTCTGTGGACACCAGGGGTTAGTCAGGGTTAAAGCAGGATCTCTTAAGCCCGAAACACACTGGCGACAAAGTTGAATTCAACATGGTCGACTTTGTTGAAAGTCGACCATGTCGCTTTGGCCCCGTACACACTGGCTACAAAGTCGACCGTATCGGCAACAGTCGACTTTGTTGCCGGTTTCGGCAACAGTCTAGTTTCAACAAATTCGACCGTGTTGAATTCAACTTTGTTGCCAGTGTGTACCGGGGCTTTACATGCCTTCCTGATGCAAAACTTACAATGTAACAACACTGAAGTCCTGTATTGTGAATGTTTTCATTAAACGTTCTACAACTTTTACTGCTGCTCGTTAAGTGACGCCAAACTTCACTATTATAATAACTACTATTATAACGAACAAATGACCCACACTGGAAGCCATTCTTGACAGCATGGATTACAGAATGCACAGGAATATCAGAACTGAAGGAATGTTTGCAATTAAACCCATACGCTTGATCATACTGAAAACTAAAAATAAAAATTTTTTCAATAACCATGTATTACAGACAACAGTTGAAATAATCAGACATTACTTTCACGTGGTGGGTAGTATGGCCTCGACTCCACATCAAAGTCGTTAGTCAGCTTGTGTAGAAATGCTGGCTGCATTACTAGATCTCTATTGGGAAGCGGTGTTGACATATTGTTATACACGGCTGGATGAGGTGTCAGTGATGCAGTGTCCTGATTCAATGTACTCGGCTCGGACCGAGACGCCAGTAAGTCAGTATTATTCAAAGCACCTGCTAAATGTTCCGATTCACTTTTCGCAAGCAGCCAACCGTTTTCATATTTTTCTGAATTTTCGTTGTCGACAGCCGACTGTTTCTGTCGTCGTCGTCGCCGCCGTCGTCGGACGTGGTCTACTTCAGCGTCAGGTCCATGCTGTTTAGGCACAACGCTGTCGATTGGTTCCTTATGCTGACTGCTCATATTTGACGGTGATACAGTCATCATCTCGGCTTCTTGGTCCTGCTGCAGGTGCTCAGCAGCCTTCCTTCGCTGTCTACGTCGTTCCAGCTTCTTCTCACGTATCATCTGCACAAAGTAATGAAACAGTTGATGCCACAACTTACCTCAGCATCTTCTTGCAGGGTACATTACAAGACATGCTCACAATCAGTCCAGTTCTGTGGCCCTGTTATTTTGAGTAGGGATGTGTGGAACAGATTTTTTATTTCGGTTTTGGATCGGTTTAAAAAAACACGGATTCGGTTCGGAATAAGTTTGGTTCGGTTCGGTTCAGAAAATGCGGTTCGGTTAGGATATTATAGGTATTTACTACTCATGCAATAGCTGAGTAGTTAATTTACAGAAATATTACAGCAACAGTGGATGACATGACTTTGACGTCACTGATGTCACTCACAACAATGACAACAAGTAAATAATGTAACTGCATTCTAAAATCTATGCGCTACCCTGTTTCTGTGGTGTTTTAAAACGTTCTTCAACTGCACATTTACTGTAAGTAAAGTTACTTTTAGTCACTTTTTATTTGAATGATGCATGTTATGCAGTTTCTACCAGAAAACCGTCTGGGATGTTAAATTTTTGGATGGTTTGATTTTTTTTAAAACCAAATCCAAACCGATTTTCAGTTTTCCGCTCATCCTTAATTTTGAGCGTAACAGGAACTCTCCTTATTGGATATTGTGCTGATGTTTTAATTACTGCTAGACTTCTGTAACTGGGCAGTGTGTATGCATGTTGTGGAGTGGTACAGGGAAGTTAGTGGCTTTGACAGAGTATTCAATGAGGTCCTCTTTTCTCACAGATGATACTATGCAGTTTTTCCAAACACCCACTCAGACCCTTGTGACTCCTGACCACCCAAGTTGTAGCTGCTATCAGTATGGAGCACAGCAAGCCTAGTCAGCATGAGCAAACATCCAGGCATTGCCACCAGTGGAACATGCACCTGCCTGAACTACATAAAGTCCTCGGCTGTAGATTATATTGGATTTTCACAGAGGCTCAGCCTCGATGGCATTTGAGTGCCACGATTGTAAATGCCACCAACAGTCACAGACAATACAGGACACTATCAAACCCTCTTGCCTGTCCGAGTATGCTATAATAGGGTTTATCGTCCCACTCGACACATTATGTGTCATTTGGAGACGATTTTACGGGTCAGATGATGCAACCAACAGCGTCATAGCAGCACTGAAGGACAATGGTTAGTTATTTGACACCGGCACAGACTATGACTATTATTGACAAAGTTACCATATTTTGCAATAATATAAACAAAACAGGCACTTCCATCGAATTACTGGCAATAATATTGTATGTTACATGTCATAAAGAAGTAACATAGACCTAGGAATTAAGTCAACAGCTGAATTAAAACCATTGTGGATGAGTGGAATGTACATAACGCCTTTGGACATCCACTCAAGTTTGATGAACTGCTTCAATAGTCATTTTTCTTTGGTTCTGTAACAAATTAAAATTCTAAATTTTGTTCAGGGATGGGAAAATGCTCGAGCTATCACCCGGTATCAAAATCTCAATTGGACATAACACCTTTGTGCTATAAACCATTGATATATTACTATCAGTCACAAAAATAAACCGGATATAACGAGTTGTACCTCGTATAGTCTGCTGCGGTATTCATCCACTGTCAGCTGGACACTGTCACTGATTGGCGGCACAATGTCATGGCCAACCACAATCTCCTCAGCAGCATTGTGAAACCTGCACACAGTTACTGTTATTTTATTCACCTGAATCACAGCTAAAGTCACACACAACACACAACCCTAAATATACTCTGTATTCATACTCAGTAATGGGCTGTAAAATTATTGCGTTAATGAATGCATCAAAGAATTAACCCCATCAGAAATTTTAACACAGGAAAAAATTACGCACACCAGGGGTGCCAACATCGAACACAAAGATTCCTAAATTGAACGTTTCTCGGCGTTATGTGATCAAATAATTACTTTCTCAAAGCTCAAGAGTCAAGACTCCATCATTGTCAACTGCCAATAAGTCCAGTGACCATGCATTAATCAGTCGTCAGTACTAGGAGCAGACTAATATTCAACAGCAATGGGCCGACGACAAAACAAACTGAAAAACGTAACAAACAAAATGTGCATTAAAACCACAATTAATGCAAGATTTAAAAAATTAATCGCACGATTAAGATTAAAGAAATAAATCGCTAGACAGCTCTACTAAGTAACAGTACCAAATGCCAGTGTCGACTGTAAACAATGGGAGCTAAACTATCGTCCAAACTGGTTTGCTTATTTGGACAATCACGGTGAGATGTAACTGCATTAAATTCAAAAAGTTAACAAGGTGAACTACTGCAAAAGTACTGCCACAACTACAGCACCATAAAACGTTATCAATAGCAAAACGGCTTGATTACGCTGATTATTAATGATAAACGTTTAAAATGACAACTGCTTCCAGTGTTTTGGATGCTGTTGGTCAGACATCGGAAAGTCATCCAGCCTATGTAAAATATTGCTCCAGCTGTGGGACCACTGACAAATCAAGGTCAACATAGAAAATGACCCTGAAAATGTTTGTGGTCGAAATGTTCAAAATCAAGGTAGCTCAACAGTATATCTTTGACAGTAGGCAATATCTTAACTGCATACCCACTGGGAGAACGGAAGAGACCACCTGGATGCCATCAGATTACCTGGCTGAGGATAGTTCTAGGCGACCTAAAGTGTACGATCTCACATTGACTAAAGCAGTCAACATGGCTTAGAATGGGACGTTGTGTAGCGCCTAGCAATGAGTGGTCCTATGCAGTCTGTGGCACAAGACAGAAATTATGACAAGAGTGAGTAGTAAAAGTAAAAAAAAGTAAAGTACGCGAATTTGTATAGTGTATCATCGTGTAGTGCCTCTAATGTGCTACGGCTTCCCATAAGTCGGCACTGATCTCCGCAAGCCAACCCGACAGCCAGGCATTCAGCGAACAGTGCGAGACCATGGATATGGGTTGGTGTATCACGTAATATGCCTGTTTACTCCCCCATCTTATGCCGGGTACTCATCCAGCCTGGGCAGGCTCAGGCTGAGTAGGCCTGGGTGCTTACCCGTCCAAAGATGGTCAGCCACCTAGGCCTGGCGCAGAGTAACTACGTTGATCAGCCAGAACAGTTACCACTATGCCAAACCGGCAACTAGTATGATGTTACTGTACGTTAGAAATGGAACATGCTTGTCACTTAAAAAAGAAGCTAATAAAACTTAGAGAAGTACTGTTAAGCAGCTGTCAGCTGAATGATCAGATGTGCATGGCAATGTGTAGCAGAAATAAAAGAATCTAAGGCCGTCACCTCTTGACAAATGGATGGCGTAGAGCTTTATCAGCCGACAGTCGTGTGTTGGGGTTGAAATGAAGCAGATTTGTTAACAGATGAAGTGCATCATCGCTGATGCCAGGCACCAGCTCACACAGACTGTTCTTAGGCCTGCAACACCACACAACAGCAGCATTCACATCATAGCTATGTCAATATGTCACTGACAAGATTTTTAACCCCTCTAATGTCTATCTCAGGCAACGCAAAGTGTCCGTGTAGCGTCTACCCCGAGCGTGACTCGGGCTGCGGACTGCTTGCTATAATTAATCCCATGTCTTCTCCGGGAATGGTATAGTATAGTAGTGTTTAACGTCCCACTCGACACATTATAGGTCATTTCGGAGACGATTTTACGGCTCAGATGACCCAACCAACAGTGTCATTGTAAAGGTGTAAGATGCCCACCAGTATTTTCGTTGTCTAATTTAATTGCTGGCACTAATAGGAAGGCCTATTTGTTGCATGCTAGCTTTGCGTTGAAGGACAGTCACTGCCAGTGATCATCC
>Ga0209149_1001682_pt1 | contig 11554 bp, 8 predicted proteins | sample WorMetTyACAVOLI2_FD_187423 | JGI IMG/M metagenome (GOLD analysis project Ga0209149, IMG submission 187423) | Marine gutless worms symbiont microbial communities from Max Planck institute for Marine Microbiology, Germany - Olavius algarvensis... ...
GGGGGGGGGGCTGTGCCCCCCGGCCCCAACGTAGAACCGCCCCTGGCTGATAGCCCGTCAATATCTAGTGCTTTACCTCGCTTCAGTTCTGTTATAATTCTGCTAACCATGCATTTCTGTGTCAAATTTATAACTTTCTGTACTGGGAAGCATATTTCGGTAGATATTTCAATTTTAAGTTCTCGTCAAGGCATGTCAAAACAGTAAATATATCGTCCAATGATTTCGAGGCACGCACGCAACTCCCCTTCTCGTCTCAACGGTATATGCGGCAAATTTACCTCTGATTTCCACGATTCAGTGTCTCGTAGAACAGTATCTTTAGCACAACAGATATCCTCAGTCGAATAGAAGTCCAATACAACATCTTTCAGTTGTTTAGTAGTTGTTTTTCCATATCGAGCCAACAAAAAAAAACAGAAAACGTTGTCCAACACAACTACAACATCCGCCATCTTGTCTTGTCTACGTCATATGTGTGTGTTGACGTCATCTGTCTTCCTGCTTCCTTTTATTTCCATACTTGCCAGCAGCGTCTGATGATCAGAAGCCACATCTGCTCCTTGGTACACTCTCACATCTTGCAAACAGGACACCCATCTCTGAGAGAGACAAATGTGCTGTAGTGGTTGACAATGTTAGACTGCAGTGATTAGTACAGATTATTTAACTATGAGAAACACAACTTTTCTCACATAAAATCACAACATTTGGCAAAGTGACTTATAACAGCATAACGTCACATATTATTACAACATCTTATATCACTACAACAATATCTACGTCTAAATTGTTTACAGCGTAACTATAGCAACTACAGACATCCGAGTGCATCAGCTGATGAGATTTCAAATCAGCTGCAGTACAAAAACGCTTAAGTTCAAGTCTTTCTGTTGCTATGTACATTGCTAGTGTAAGTGTGGTAATATAAAGTGCTGGATTGCCTGAAACATTTGTTACACAGTGAACACTTGTACGGTTTCTCTCCAGAATGAATTCGATTGTGAACTGTTAAGTCTGCATTGCCATGAAAACACTTTCCACATTCAGTGCATTTGTATTTACCAGTGTGTATATTCCTGTGTCTGCTTAACATGTCTTTTGTTCTATACCGTTTGTCACACACTGTACACAAATACGGCCTTGACTTGTCATCATGTGGATGCTCAGTGATATCATTACTATCAGCTTCAGCCTTCACTTCAATCACTCTCCCTGTACATAAACAACATAGTAAATATTAGTTTCAACAAGTAGCTCAGCTATTGCTGACACAGCTCGCATCACTTACTTGCTGTTGGAGAGTCTTGCACATCAGCTTACTGTGGCACAATGTGCCTATATACGAGACTCATCAATAAGTAAGTAAGTAAGTAAGTAAAGTGCATCATCGCTAACAGTAAGTAAAACAAACTAAAATAAAGTGATGTAAATGTGGATTTGTATAGTGCATCGTCGCAAACACGCCTCTAACACGCTATCACTTCCCACACATCAATGCTGATCTCCGTTAAACTAGTCCTTCAGCCAGACACCATCCCAACATTGCACAACCACGGATATGAGCAAGCGTATCTGCGGATGTGCCTGTACTCACCATGCCGACCCACAGAGGGATGCTCAGGATCAGTGGACCTGAGTGCCTCATTCTGCGCCAACAAAGTACGACTACAACTACAAGTACAGGTACAAGTACAAGTACAAGTACACAAGTACAAGTACAAGTACAACTACAAGTACAGGTACAAAGTACAAGTACAGATCTGTACTTGTACTTTGTACCATACAACAAATCTGATAATTTGTGATCTTCATTAAATTCAGTCACAACCAAAATGCCATAGCAACATACTGCAGGTACGTGAAAATGTCTGCGGTGTATACATATAGAATATTCGTATAAATTAATAGCTGGAAGAAGTGATTAATCATCCAGTGGCATGGTTTTCTGAGTCACAGTGTAGAATCAGAAAAACCACAATATACAGGTACTTGTCTTAAGCAGTTCACTGTTTCGTATTTAATACAAAAAAAAATTATAACATTCATTATATACAGGTAATCCATACTTTCTGATCTACCGAGTATACAATCATATGATCGCACCACCTTGTTGTGGTTACGTGGAGATCAGTCTGCTGAAGTCAAACAAGTAAGTAAATAAGTAAGTAAGAGTATTTATATCCGACGCCTAAAAGCAAGAGTCACTAGGCGCCATAGCCTAGTCCTTAAGAAACAAATACTTATTCAACTGTCTTCTGAATAGAGACCGACCGAAATTCGGTTTCAGTTTAAGCGCCGAAACTGACCTCAAATGCAGTTTCGGTTCAAGTTGTTGGTCGATCAACGCATTCTAAGACATCTTTATTTAACATTGATTTATTGACTGATATAATGCGAACTTTGTATTCACTCTTTATTCTAACGGTCTATTTAAGAAAAATATTGTAACTACCAGATGGCATAATATATTTACTAAAACAGCAAAAACAGCAACAATTACTGGAAACTAAACGTGATAATTACAGCAAAACATTCAGATGACAGTAATCAATGGTAGAACAGTTCACTTCCAACTCTTGAAACGTGTGAGCTTTGAGTTCTGAAAGGTCACTGACTACGGTACACAATTTATGCTAAGCAGCTAATGTTACTGCAGTGATCCAGTTGGTAGAGTATCGGACTCGTAACCAAGAGGTTGCGGGTTCGACTCACACCCGGTCCACTGCAAGCAACCTTGAGCAACTTGCTAACCTACTGTGTGCTCAGGCTAACTCAGCCTCCTACCCTCAACGGGACGGGAAATGAGTAGTAGCTACGGCTACGGGGTGAAGGCCTAGTGTGGCTGATTGGGGCGATGGTGCGTCTGCTAGCTGCACCGTGGGTCCAAGTATCCGTTAGCGCGGGCATTGTATGGCCACATAATGTACTGCGGCACCATTGGCTCATGCCAATCAGCTGCCACTTCCGAGATTGTAAAGCGCTGCTGGTCACGAGTCTGACTCATGTAAATGGTGCTATAGCAAGTGTCCAGACCTTTTCCTTTTACCTTTATACTAGTCACAATTATGAAATATTACCTGTGTCAGCTGTGGTAATCCCAGTATTATTTTTCACCGCTGAGCTGTGGCTGCAAAAAGTTATGTCATCAATCTGAATTAAACACAAGTATTACGAGAATACCTTAATCTAACATAGCTAATAAAAATAAGTTAATAAGCTGTTAATAAGCTAACCTAGCTAAAACTGGGAACAAGCTATTAAAACATTTCTGGTGTACAGACATAAACAATTTCTGTAGGGCAATTTTGTTGACCATTTGGCTGCAAAATTTCTGTCTCTGACATAAGTGGTGAAAAGACATGGCAACAGCATGTATGTAACAGACAGAATGACAGATAGAAAAACAAATTGGCAGCCAGAGGACAATGATCAATGTCACCTATTATGGGAAAAAGCATTATCAGCACACAAACTGCTATGTGTTTTACATACAGAAACAATGTACAGATAACTACGATTTAACAGATACATCAATTCATGCTTACTGAGCCAAGATCAATTCCTGGAGTACATCAACAGGCTGCATATTACTCTGTGTTTCACTGGTAACTGTAGCATTTGTCACAAACCCCACTGGCCCGATACTGAAATCCTAATTTCAAACAATCAACAATAAGGCAATGGCAATTCACAAAATATTAAAATTTGAATAGGTTTCTGTGAAACACTGTGTAAAAAGCAGATAAATAATGAAATGCAGACGTTGTGGTGCTGCATAGTATAAACTTTTGCGTTTTAATTTTTGTTACGATTAAGTTTATTGGCACATTCTCCACTCAAACATAGTGTAAGACTAGTGTGAAACTTATATATGTTGCAGCAAATTTGTGTAATCAGTGATTTCGTGAAATGTCTAGTAAGGGTTAGATTTAGGGTTGGGGTTGAATTATAGTTAGGGTTAGGGTTAGTATTAGTTATTTCGTGTAATAACTGTCAATAAATATCCGTAATTACGCAAAATTACTAGGAATTTCACGTAATCACTGATTACGCAAATTTATTGCGACATATATAACGCAATAAGGTTACTACGACAAATGTCACATGTCAGTCATGTAACTGGCTGACTATAGTAGATGTGGTGAGTTGACAAACAGTCCCAATTCCATACACAGTCCCTTGAACTTGGCACCTCCAGCACCACTATTGAGGCCCATTAAACCTTAGCAACGTCCTTGGCAATTAAATGTATGAATTGTTTAGTGTTCAAAAATAATAAACTGTTGTCGTTGCATTGCACTGATTAGCACACATTATCTAACAACAATAAACACAACTTTCTGGACACATAATAAGTTTTCAATTCTAACTCGGAAAAAAAGCTTGGCTGTGATGGAGAGACTGCACAATGTTTCGTGTCACTGAATATTTTGCTAAGTCACAAAAGGTCACTCAAGATTACTCGAAATGACACCCTTGAGTAAGGTGTACTTATTTAACTGTAACTATGTTTGTATCTCGTACCAATTCTTACACATTCCGCATCAATTAATGGCGTATCCTGAAATCTGCGTTAATGGTCACTCAAGGTCATTGAAAATGGTACCATTCGAAAGCTTGTATATGGTTTCCTATTCGCATTCCACATCATCTATGCCCCTATCTTATTATTATTATCTTGTATTGTTTCTGAGATAAAGCAAGATATTTGTCTAAAATTGTGATTTTTTTGTAACCCCCTGCAGTCAACGCTGTGAGGGGTTCCCGTTGAAATACTGTTGTGACATTTAGTACGAAGAACTAGCATGGTGTGACTACCCGACGGTGAAAAATCTTTGATGATACGTTTTGATATAATAGCCTACCGGCGCACGACAGATGGACGGACAGACACCTTGAGACAGCGTAGTCCGCACTATGCATAACATTGCACAATAAAAACCTACGCAAACCTATTTTGATGCACATACAAATACAATGAAGTACAGTGAAGCACAACGATGTGCAGTTAGCATAGACAACCATACAAAATATGGAGTTACAAAAATACACAGTGGCCAGGTCATATATACACTGTGTTCCAAAAAAAAACATACGACCACATTTTCGATGATAACTTGAAGTAGAACTGTCCGTTTACAAAGATTTTTGGCATTCATATTACCAAGAGTATACGCCATCAACAGGTATTTTTAGTTTCCCACCTCACCTATTTCGTGCAGCTACTTTACCTTGGGAAACTGTCGAGACCTAAATATCATGAATTTAGCCTTAAATTGCTGATTTTGTCAATGCTGCAATACTAGGATATTAACTGCAAAACTGTCATCATATTATGTTACTCACTTATTATTTAATTTACGGTTTATAATAGAACAATAACAAGATTTATTGCAAAATATAAGGTTGTTTATCAGTGAGTGAGATGGGATATACGACTGGCTTCAGACAACAGCTGAGTACGACATCATTTGAAGCACGTGAGCTGGAGATCACAGTGAATTACTTTTCTGTATACACTTGAACAGAGAATGGCAGTTTCATGGGAAATCTAACGAGCTCACCGATGCCTTTTTGGCTTGTCCTGCTGATTGAGCACAAGGTCCTCCACTGCTATGCGACGAACGCGGTCTACTGCTGCCTGGTTGCGGGACAATTGTACCCGTCTTGTGGCTTCTGTTCAGAAGACTGCCGATGCTTCCATCTTTCCAACCCTTGTTGGGCAATTCATTCAACCGCCTTCGTGCACCATACTGCTTTGACAGATAGATATTTTTAATCAGAATCACATCTTCTTGTGAAATTTTCATGATTTTGTTTAATTTTTGCTGATATTTAGGTCTACCAGTACAAATGTCTCTTGGCAATTCTCATTACTACTGACTACTTGGTGATGGAAAAGTGATCTCAGTAGGGGAGCGTTTTAACTACATAACTACATCGTGGGTGGGTGTAGTTTCTGGCAGCCTGTACAGGCGGACTCACAGCCTAAGTCGTCTGGCTTGGTCTTGGGTCGGCGGCCGCTTGAACCATCAAATGAACCGGGTGAACTCTCGCAATGGCTCTGCCATGATGACAGCACCATAAACATTGTCGTGCTTATTATTATTATTATTATTATTATCGTCGCCCCAAGGTTCCAGCTGAAAACCTATGGTCGTCGTGCCTTTGCCGTGGCTGCGCCGGCAACTTGGAATACACTGTCGGATGAACTGCGAAACCCGGATCTCCACAGTGCCACCTTCCGACGCAACTTGTAGACGTTCCTGTTTCGACAATACTTGGCACACTGAGCGCATTAGAGGCGCTGTGCGATTATGCGCTATATAAATCTACATTTACATTACATTACATTACATTACATAACGCTCGCTAGAAATGCGTACATTTATGTTGCATTGGTTGCGTGGCACAGTGGTAGAACGTCAGTTGGTCTTCTTTCTTTCTTTCTTATTTGGGGTGACACACGATCCCTTTGCATGCCAGCACTGAGGCCTGCCTCACAGCCTGGCCCAATGCGCAACCCCAGGGAAGGGACTAGTGTAGTGTTGCACGACACCACCAGGCTAACCTGACGGTGTGTGTAGTGTGTAGTTGTTGCGCAACCTGTCCTTATAGAGGTGTGTAGGGCTAAGGGAGGGATCATAAGTGGAGACCTTGTGCCACGATATTTACCCTGCTCGGCCTATGACCACTGTTTCTCTAGCGGCTAATACCTACTGCACGATGGATGGCTATAGCTCATGCGCATCTCGCACCGTGGGCCCCAGGGTCCAATTTAGCGGTGCGTGTGAACAGAGCCATTGATGACCGGCCAGGTATACAGCAGGAGGCCATCTGTTATCAGTGGTTTAAGCAGCGACTAATACCAAGCGTCTCTAAAGGTAAAGGTAAAGGTACGTAGATTTATATAGCGCCCTAGATGACAAGTAACTCGTCCTCAAGGCGCTCAGACATGGATCACACAGTTTAACCTGCAAACAACACCATGCCTGCCTTTAGCCTTCGTTCGCATTCACCAGATGGCGCTCATTTATCGACCCCGAAAGGATGAAAGGCTGAGTTGGCCTAGTTGGCTGACCTACAGCGGACGGTTTACCCACATAAGTGGTCACCCGTCAGCTGTTGGTCGAGCGCAGGACAGCGAAAGCTCGGCGGTCAAAGACCAACGTTCTACCACTGAGCCACGGAACCAACCAACGTCTCTGAACGTAGTGTTAGCCAAGAGAATGGTCAGAGATTAAAGAGGACACCGTCGAGCCCTCTGTGCCTGTCTGAGAATTTAATCTCAAAGCATAGGCCGCTATAACCTGACACAATAATCGAGCCAGCCTGGGCGTCGAACCCAGACTCGCCGTATCCAGGTAGTGTGTACTGCGATGCTACCAACAGCGCCACGTCAGTTGGTCTTTAACTGGTGAATTTTCCCTGTCCTGCGCTCGACCTACAGCTGACAGGTGACCACTTATGTGAGTAGACGATCCGCTACAGGTCAGACAGCTAGGCAATCTCAGCCTTTCATCTTTTTGGGTCGATAGATGAGTAGTTAGCTGCAATTATCACAAGTCAGCAGTAGTGCCGTCTTGTAAACAATTACGAGGTAAAAGCATGCATGGTGTAATCTGCAGGTAAAACTGTGTGATCCATGCCTGAGCGCCTTAGAGGTTTAACGACTAGGCGCTATATAAATCCGCTTACTTACCTTTACATGTATGCATATAACAAACATTAGACAATACAACATACATCATCAGGTTCCTGCTTCACAAATGGTAAGTTTTCTTGTTTGACTTCAGCAGACCAATCTCCACTGTCACATTCTGTTGTACATAAACCATCTGTATCTCTGGTAAGTGGAACTATCTCAATATATTCGAGTCTACAAGAATCATCAGTCATATCAGCCGTTAGACTGGTAGACTCAGTGTCATCGTGGATAACGGAGTCAGTCAACATTTTTGTTCACTTAAGAAATTTCTTCGTATTCCACAGATGAGCGAAACGTACACACAAAACGATGTGAACAAAAACAGTCACTGCACGAAGATAATGAACTTAATACGTAGTTTTAATACGAAGTCGAAAACACACAACAATGAAACGGAAGTTAAGAATCAAAACCGATTTCGTCCTGTAAATTATGACTTATACTCTAAACTGAAAATAAGTAACGGTTAATATTATTATATCCAAATTCGTCAACGTTGTAGCAGACTAGCAGTATGCACCGCGGGTTTCTTAGCATAGATAATAACCGGCGCCAACTATACCGGCTGATCTTGGACTTCAGTTGTTAGCTGTAATTACTAATTCAGTTTTGCTCCCCAACATGATACCAAAGCAACAATTTGATATCGGGATATGAACTTATTTACGTTATTGTGAATCGTGCACCCCCGCGTTTGTTGGTATGCGTCTTGCTGAAACTACAAACATTATATATATTCAAACCAACTATCGGTAGTTGGCCGTCAAACTGTAAACAATGTCTCTACGTCGTTGGTGATTGTTAGATGTATGAACTGTAAAGTGATAGAAAATAATAAATTGCTACAGTTGCACTGGAGTCAGTGGAGTGATTTCTTAACACAGAAAAACGCAACTCTTCAATATATCACAAACAAAAAAGTATTCTGATTCACACTACACTGAAACAAAACAATGCGTAAACATAGTCCTGGAAGTCGGATTTTTTAACATTTGCGGCTGGCTTAGCCAAAAAATTCGGCTCAAATGCGGCTAGCCGAATATTTTTCGGCTGGTTAACGGCTTACACAAAATTCGGCTTAGATCCGGCTTATTCGCACCGTGTGGCGTTCCGTTCCTACACTTTTTGCTTCTCCTCATCGAAAGTATTGAAACTGACGTTACTTAATACTGTGTGCTGAGTGACAGTCTACTTATGTACGTTATTGTAGTTTAACTCCGTTAAATATTGAGCCGTTTACTAAAATACTGAAATGTGTTATTTATTATCTGTAGGCCTCTTGTGACAGACAAGACGGAAGGCCGGGAAGGGTGCCGGTGGTCCCTCCCAGGCTCCCAGTGTACTGGAAACTGGGTCGGACTGTGACTGCTGGTCAGTGGTCAGTTCTTCTTGAGCTGAATAGCAGTTTAAATCACAAACAGAAACTTGAAGCGTTTATTTGTAATCGTCGATGACGACTTGTTTGCCTCATCGCCTGTTAAACTTTATTATGAAGCTGATCCAACTTTGAACTGTAGCTCGACTAGTAAATGATCTAGACAATAGTTGTAAAATTATTCTCTGCTGTCTTGGCGAATAACGATAACGAATAACAGCATGTCGCACGTAACCCATGTTCCTTCTCTGTCACATTTGGCCGGAAAGCAACAAGCATTCGTATAGTCTTTACTCTAAAGGCCCGTTTATAACGACACAACTCAACTCAACTCGACGTCGAGTTGTCGACGCGTACACAGCGTGAACAACTGTCACCTATCAATGAACGTAGTGACCCAGTTGACTCAGTTTGTAGGTCACGACGTCATAAACAAAAACACGACTGACTTCGCTGTATACTGTTCAACTGGGTCAGTTGAGCTGAGTTGTGTCGCTATAGACACCCGTCTATAGCGACGCAACTCAACTCAACTTGACGTCGAGTTGAGTTGCGTCGGCCTTCATAGCGACGCAACTCAAGTTACTCAACTCGACGTCGAGTTGAGTTGTGTCGCTATAAACACCCATTTAGGCCTCGCCTATAGCGTCAGTCAGAACTTTTTTGAAACATTGCTGTTCAGAACATGTATCGATTACGGAATACCTGGAATCGATAGACCGCTTGGTTCAGATTCCGTCAACCGTCTACCAACTGTATGTGTATGTTAGTTGCGACAGGGCCTAAAATTGTGTGTTTTCTGACACAAAGTGTGCAGTTGACTTCATCAAGTGTGCAGTTGACTTTGCTGGAGTGTGTTATGTGAAGTAGAAAAATAAATGAAAAACAACGGATGGAAGAGCTATCTGTCTTGAAATCGTGGAAAAAATGAACAGATTGAGCTGTTAAGTTTCAACATTTTCTGGGGGCAATGCCCCCAGACCCCCATACTGGGGAGGGGCTACGGCGCCCCTCCCCAGACTGGCAGACCCCACCACCCTCGGCACTCCGGCGCTTCGCGCCTCGCTCGGGGCCTTCGGCCCCTCCATCGTCCCTCTCTGTGTGTAGTTGACATTTTGAGATATTTTAGGCCCTGAGTTGCGACATAGCGTCGCCGTCATCTCATGGTGACAGCAAAGTCACCGTCAACGACTTGAGTCACGGCGCCGGCTGTTTTCGGCGGCTAAGCCGTAATTTTTATTCGGCTGGGTGACGGCCAGCCAGATTTTTTTCGCGGCTAAGCCGTAATTTTTTTTGGCTGGCGGCTAATTCGGCGGCTTACGGGTCTACGTAAACAGCATAGGCCTAAGTACGTACAGCTATTGAGAATGAGTCACACAGAACAAGAATCTCGTGAGTATATGAGATAGTTGAGACAACTAAACGTAACGAACGTTCGCCTAAAAATGTGTACGTTAAATACTACAAAACCGCTTTTCACAACATCTTCTAGTTCTAAATAGTGATTTAGGCCTATAATGCTATAAATAGTCATCATCATCATCATCATCATCATTTGTTGTTCACCGTTAAAAACAGTGACATTAACAGTGAATAATATGTCAATCAATCGAACATGACAGAAAGGCACAATAAAGTGCTCTAACAACTGCCAAAAGTAATGTGCATTGAAAATTTGAACTTTGAAATGTTCGTAAATTTCATCGAATTTTTGAAATATTTTAAGACCGGTATTTGAAAGTTTCACTGAAAGGTTGAACTTCCTTTACTTTCCGCGACAGACTTGTTGTTGCACGACAAAAGTTAAGAATGATTTTTAACATTTACTTATTACTGTATGACAAAATTGACAAGCTACTGAATTATTTACTTTATTATCCTTCTCGTCATGGCCGTCTAAGCCGACTGCACCAGCGTGGTTTTGAGGCGTCAAAACACCTTTGTCGGAGGTAAATGCGCTCTACCGAGTGCCCTTCTAGTTAAAAATGGTATCAGTTGATATTTGCTGTTTTAGATGTGTCATTCTGAGGTCTTACAACTGTAGTAAAGTTTCCATGGAAGTTTTAAACATTAATTACACATAAACTCGAATTAATTCTTAAGTCCAAAAATTATATGCTGTTGAATAAAATACGGGCTAAATGCGTGGTGTCACTGTCAATAAGTCGCGAAATTTTCTTTGGAACTTTCTTTGAAACTTTCACTGTCACCGCGAGAAAATTTCATATTAAATCTCGACTATGTAGGCCTAACTATAGCAACTACAGACATCCGAGTGCATCAGCTGATGAGATTTCAAATCAGCTGCAGTACAAAAACGCTTTAGTTCATGTCTTTCCGTTGCCGTGTATGTGATAAATACGGCCGGCAGGCCTAAATGCTGCCGTAAGCGGTGCGAGTTTTAAAATACACCATTTAAGTCATATAACTTACCGAATAAAAAGAATTAAGATCTCTTTTTGTATCCT
>Ga0209149_1001683_pt1 | contig 11554 bp, 9 predicted proteins | sample WorMetTyACAVOLI2_FD_187423 | JGI IMG/M metagenome (GOLD analysis project Ga0209149, IMG submission 187423) | Marine gutless worms symbiont microbial communities from Max Planck institute for Marine Microbiology, Germany - Olavius algarvensis... ...
CCTGCCCGGTTGGGGTGAAGGCGGGGCGGTCACCTCTGTCGGGTGGCAGATAACACTGTGTGATCCCATTGACAAGTGGCGTCCCGTAGTTCTGAGGTGAATTTCACGAAGAACTATACGCTCCTTTTTACTCGTACTTTATTTAGAAACACGCAGCAAACATGCATGATCACATAAAAAAAATACAAATAACAAGTACATAAAGATATTACAACATAAAATTACAATACAAAAAGCGCCAGTTAACAAATGAACACTTCAAAACATTCAGATTACACTGACACGAAACATCGCGCGGCCTCTCTGCGACAGCTGAGCGTCTTGTGCGTGGAGTAGTCGTTCTTGGCTTAGGATGGAGACGCTATGGCCAAAACTCATGGCCAACGACTCCCGCTCTAAAAATCGCATGTTTGTTCAGCGTTATAAAATCATCATACATACATAATACATACAAAATACATACATCCATACTCTATAGGCCTAATTACCTCCGACAAAGGAGGAGGTAATTGCGTTTGCCTGCGTTCGTTTGTCTCTCTGTCTTTCTTTTAGCAAGATTACTCAAAAACGCGTGCATAGATTTGGATGAAATGTTGCGTGTCGACAGATGTCGGGACATGGACAAACTGATTAACTTTTGAGCCTGATCCGGATTATAGTCCGAATACCGGAACCGGATTGCTTTCTCCGATATCGTATGCGCCGCAACGCAGAATTTTATTACGTCGGAAAAATCCCACGTATAGGTATTGGGAGCCCGTCGCTGCAGCGAGGCGTGGTTTTAAAATGGTTTTATTCACCGCGAGCCGTGGGAACAACTTTGTCGGAGGTACATGCGCTCCACCGAGTATCCTACTAGTTATAAGTTGATTCGACTCGAAGCATATCCTAGCTATCCTACGAAGCTAGGCCTATCCACATAATTCGTGAATTTGATTTTTGTCAAAACTTCAAAAGCAAACTGGGAAGCTAAAAACTTAAAACTCGTTTAAATAAGGAAATATACATGAAACACGTGATCAAGTAGAAAGTTATTAAATAGATTTGTGGTTTTATGCATTTTATGTATTATAAAACACTAAAAATCTGGTAACGATAGACTTGCTTACCTTTAAAAAGCGGAAGTACTTTCCAGACGGAAATTGGACCGAGAGATGAAAACTGACCGATCGCCATTTCCAGAAAGAACAGTGGTAGACCAGCCATGACTAATGTAATGACGTACGGAATCAGAAAACTTGCTGAAATATTATGCACAAATCAAATATGCAAAGGAACCACTAACCAGCTGCGCAACAGTTATAAATTGTTGAATAAATTAGCACGTCATGTTCTGTGTAACATAATAACAACTCGGGTGCTGTAGATCGCCCGCAGTTATTTGATATCACACCAGCAGCATCTGTATAATGGACTTGCCTGCCCTGCGGACTATATGTATTCCATTTTTGCACGGGAATGAGCTCGTCTGCCTACGAACGTCGTCCGTGTTTACACAGGAATGAACTCGCCCGCACGGACAGTGTGCTGGCCTACGGCCAGCGCAGTCGCAGGACTGACATCAGGACGGAAAATGAGACAGACAAGGTGCAAGCACAATGCCCCAACTCGACTGCATATGTTATGCTACGCATAGCATGCGGGGGCATAATTTAAACGTGGATAATATTACTGCACTACTTTTTTTCCGTTTCTCTCGTGTCAAGTGTACTAATTGCATTTAAGTGTAGCATAAACTAAACCAATCTGCAACGAAGTCGGCCTAATTCGCTGACCTCCGCCGTTCTGATATGCACGGAAAGGAAATCTCCAAATGTTTCCAAGACCGACGGCAAAACCAATCGCAGATAGCAGGAAGTCCATCTTGCTGGACCAGTTTCCTCTTTCTTTGTTCTCATCTTTGTTGTCTTCACTCTTTATCTGCAAATAAATAAATTAAATAAGCGCTGTCGTAACATCGAGTTTCAATGAAATCGGCCGATTACATCTGCAGCGATCCTACACAGAGTTGGTTGCGTGGCACAGTGGTAGAACGTCGGTCTCTGACCGGCGAACTTTCGATGTCCTGCGCTCGACCTGCGGCTGTCGAGTGACCATTTATGTGGGTAAACCGTCCGCTGTAGGTCAGCCAACCAGGCCGACTCAGCCTTTCATCCTTTCGGGTAGATAAATGAGTAGTAGGCTGCAATTATATGTCCGCAACCTCAGTCTGGGGATGCGCCATCTGGTGAATGCTTACGAGGTAGAGGCAGGTATGTGTAATTTGCAGGTAACACTATGTGTGATCTGTACCTGATGCCTTGAGTGTGAGGTACTACAATAAAAGCGCTATGTAAAATCCACTTCCTTTACGTTTTTTTACAGCGACAGACAGACAGAATCACGGAAAATCGACAAACCAACCTGATTACATAACCTCCGCCTAATTGACGGAGTAACAAATATACAGACACTAATAATAATTTTTATAATTTATTCAATGATCCAGAAGTCCCGGATCCGACTCCCGGCCGTTTAATTAACTCTTTAGAGTGCAGAGGCAATTAGAGTGCCACATCGAACGATATGAAGTTGGTACACTGGTCGTTGATGGGAGGGCAGCAGCAGCCCGCCCAGGCCCCTCCTCGCTGTGCCAATGTAACAGCCCGCCCAACGGCGCCCATCAACACACACACACACACACATACACACAATACTTTATTCACCAAACCATGGCAGATACAAAATATAGATAGGACCAGTACCAATCACCGTATGGTCCATTGCTCTGCGGTTTTAATCTGCCTATAAGGGTTAACCCCTGTAGTCACGTTGTTCACACATATCTGCCTCTGGCACAAAGCAGTATAATTTGGTACTGGCCAAAGGGCGGCAATCCTCTTCGGCTGAGGAGGTAAGTGCGGGTTCTAAGCGGAAGTACCGGCAGCATAGAGATGGTTTATGATTTAAGTCACCAGCGGGCTGATTACCAAGAGACTATAGGATCAGCTCCAGTATCGAGTAGGCAGTAGGCCTACCCTTGTGTTTCCCAATGATATGCGTTGCATAATTATACAATGATTTGTACTGACGCGGGAAACGCTACAGTAATTAAATATGTACATTTTACGTTGCCTGTCGTTGGAAGTAACTCTACATCGTGTACGTTAGGCCCCTAACCCTTCATGGGCACGTCAAAATCGCAGAGCAACGGACCATTATTTAGCAATACGGTGACATGGTACACTGGCCGTTGACGGGTGGCCTGTTACATTTGGTACAACGAGGAGGGGCCTGGGCGGGGTCGCAGCCCGCCCAGGCCCCTTCTTGCTGTACCAAATGTAACAAACAGCACATCCATCAACGGCCAGTGTACCAACTTCATATCATTCGATGCGGCACTATAATTGCCTCTGCACTCTAAAGGGTTAAACATTTGCATATCGCATCGTACTGATGAGTTAACCTGCCGCGGAGGCGTGCTGTGACACGACGTAGATGTAGCGCTGCATAAATTCCGACGTGTACTAATACTAAGGGCTTGTTGAGTCAGAAGTATAATCAGCCGTACGTCATCATCGCGTCAGTACAAAATAATCATTGTATAATTTCGCAGAGTAAATGACCACTGACCGAGCAGTACGATTGGCGCGTTTGACTATATACATGATGTGTCTCGAGTCTATTCCCCGAGATAACCCCCCCCCAGAGAAAATTTGAAAACTAACTTGCTAACTAACTAATTTGCACTAACCCATATACTCCTGACCCTAACCGACCCACAAGGCGGGATCCTGATCCTAACCGACCCACGAGACGGGGGATTGTTTTTAAGCTGGTACTAACCCATACTGCTGACCCTAACCGATTCAAGAGGCGAGGGATTTTTTAAAACTGGCACTAACCCATACTCCTGACCCTAACCGACCCACAAGGCGGGCTCTGATCCTAGCCGACCCACGAGACGGGGATTTTTAAAACTGGCACTAACCGATACTCCTAACCCTAACCGACTCACCAGGTGAGAGATTTTTTTTAAACTGGCACTAACCCATACTCCTGACCCTAACCGACCCACAAGGCGGGTCCTGATCCTAGCCGACCCACGAGACGGGGGATTTTTAAAACTGGCACTAACCGGTACTCCTGACCCTGGGGGTAATTACTCTGGAGGAATATCTCCCGAGGTATCCCCAAATAGGCTAGATAAATTATTTATCTAAGCTATATGGTATCTCGACGCACCATGTCTCGAACACGCACTGACACAATGTGACGTTACGTGTGACACGCTGAAGTTTTCTGATGACGATTTTACGTCAGACATGTGCTCTTTAGTTTGTTCTTTTGTTGAAACTCGACTGCCTTCACGGACTCTTGACTGCATTTCCGATGAGTTATACGCTCATCCCGCGGTTTGTTTTATTTTCTTTTGTCGTTATGTCTTTTTAGTTTATGATCTCATGCTTATTATATGCTTAATATATTTAACTTTGCAAAGACATGTCGTATTTGTATTTCATCGCTACTTCGGTTGGGACATAGTAGGCCTACGAGGAGGCCAACAAGAAACTTATCAATAGCCTAGATGAGATAGGCGAACGTTACGGCTTGAACCACACCATCGTTGTATAACTCTGGCACTAACCGGTACTCCTACCACCCTTATACTCAATTTCCCCGTAACGTTCGCCTTAAAAGAAACGTGAGGTTACTTTGTTGAAAAAAACTGGATTGATTTGTATGAGGTTTGACGCTAAGCCACAAAAATAAATTAGCAAAATGAATACATAAGTACGATGATAGACGGAAATCATGCAAATTCGATAGATAGTGTGTTGAACTTAAAGATGTGCAATCAAAACGGTGACCTCATTTTTGGGTCCACCTTGTACGTGCGCTCAGTGTTGTTTCGTCAACTTTCTATTTATTATCAAGCACGTGAATTTGAATTTGCACAGCACTGCAATGAAATTTGAAGAACTTCAAGAATTTCAGTTTCATACTATCGTAATTTCCATCTCGTCTTGCATCTGGAATCGTCGAATGTGGTTTACTCTTTTGATTCATTCACTATTTACTTCAATTTTGTATAAAATGATAGCCTACCGTAGAAATAGGCCTACGTGAACCGAATTAAAAATTGGAATGTCCACAAATATCAGTGAGTGAATTATTTCGAAATAGCTTTAACAATGTTAGAAAATTGCATATGGTGCTGCTAAAACGTCCTCGGACAAAAACTGCAATTTTTCAGAACTCGCTGGATATTTTACTACGAAATTTTCTACGGTTATTCTCAATGGCTGACTTCGTTATTAATACACATTTTACAAAATTATGTTAATATACACTGTGTCCCGAAAACAAGTGGCCCCCTAAATATTTCTAAATTTCTTCAGAAATACAGAACTTTATGTAATTATCATTTAACACCATAAATAAAGATCTAATTTTGATAAAACGACGAATTTTCGAGATCATCCGTCTTACCGTCGTTGAGATATTAGCTATTATAAATTAGTACTCGAAAATTGCAGTTTCCAATATTGTTTACTTACTGACGTCAATATTGCTTACTCTGACGTCAACATCGGCACACTTTTCACTTTATCAAAACAGCATGGTTATCAGTAGCGTACTCGACAGCGAGAGTGTGAACACTGACGGTGGACGTGATTGCTTTGCAGACTGTTCATTGGATTTAACACTGATAGTTTCGTTTTAAAAATTGCATTTTTAGTCTGTCGCTGAAAGCAAATAATAATATCAAGATCCTGAAACTGAACTAACTTGCAATACAGTACACAATGTTCAAATAGATGTCAGTGTGTTCTCTGTAATTTTCAATGATTTCAGTTCATTATTATGAGTGTTACTGAACTTTACTTAGGAAGCCGCTTTTTTTCGGGACACAGTGTATATAGAAATAACATGATCTGAAATACAAAGTATGATTTTGTAAGTCGCCAGCCAGCAATGCAGAACATTTACTTAACAACGTACCAAAACAAAAACTAAATTTTCTCAGAAAAACAGGGCATTTTGCAAAAAAATCAGTGATTATTTAAGACATTAATTTAGATTATTTAGGCTTAAAACATTTTTGTAGGAAATTATGCAACAGTAGCTTTGTATGCAACACGTAGCGTTTGAATGCGCAATTTTTCTTCATATGATATCTTACCCACAGTACTAACAACAGTAAAATTATTTTTATAAACAGTTAGTTAGACAAAACACAGCATAAAACATAAGTAAAGCCGTCGTTAAAGACGATATCACTGTTTTGCTTGTACTCGACTTTAATAAATGCGTAAAAAATTGTAAAAATCACGGACATTAGCTCTCTGTGATATTGGCTGTCAACTTGCAAAAACTGTACTGTGTATTTCAGATATTGTCATTTTTACAAAAATCAGCAGAATTTTATAAATTTTTCACTTTTGATGTATGCAACCACGGCAAATAATCACGGAAAATTTCGTATTGAAATACTAAGCCGTTTCTGAGATACTGCAGTTTTCGTCGGGGTACGTGATTGTGTACAGGGCCTACGAGTACAAGCTTTGGGGTCCTGTTGACTCTTAAAATGTCATTATTATGTGATTGTGGAGTCTTTTGAGGAATTTGCCACTCGCACTCAGATTTGTTTGCTAAACTACAAGCAACTAGTGACAAAACGCACCGATGCAGTCTCATTGCAGTCGATGTTGATTTGGCCGTCGCCTTGAACCGTGACTTGATAGAATCTGGGTGTCTTCATTGTGCCGGATTAGCGACGTTAATCTTCTGAGCGACGCTTTATATAGGCGACGCCGCCTGCAGCCCACATTGGTGACGCGACGCGTGTGGCCATCGACCTCAAAGTAACGATCACGCTAGCTGATATTTTCACCGACTTCGCCTATTGAGAACATTCGTATGTATAGTGTGTAGGGGTGCTTAGTTGACCAAATTGACTGACATAATAATGATACGTTGACAAATTTTAGACAAAAATCTTCAATACCAAACGTTAATAAAAGCGGTTAAGCTGTGAGCTAAAACAGTCAGCGACATAAATCTTGTAACAGTAGGGCCTTAAGTGTCTATAATCGTGCAGTAATTTCATAATAAAGCTGTGGGGCCCACCGCCTATAAGTATAACACTAAATCTTCCTCCACTGCTTGTCTGTCAGTGTGACAAGGACTTTAATCGTCGAGTTGTACGTGAATGTTAATGCAGCGTGCGACCGCGCTTCAGTTCAAACTCGATTGCCATCTTGCACTAATCAATCGGACTAGTTTCTGAAAATACCGCTAATAGGAAGTCGTACACGCTCTATCGATTGGCACCTTGTTGGTGGCCTTCAGTGACACGCATACGAGAAGAAGAAGAAGAAGAAGAAGAAGAAGAAGAAGAAGAAGAAGAAGAGACGACCTTAAAGGTCATTTTGCTTAAAATACATTTACTGCATTATTAGAGCAGTTAACCTGACTTGACTTATGATAACGCTCACAAATAAAACAGTACGCTAATAAGTTATAATAAATTTAAATACATTATTATTCAAATCTGATATAAAAACAAAATGTTATTGTTATCACGTGCTGGTAGGTCGACTGTATGATAATTTTTTTTCTCTGCCAAAATAAAGCTCACAAAGATGTTGCTTAATTGCTTAACCCTATACGCTAACCCGGAGACTACCTTTCTGCGTGCATTCCATAGCAACCTCCCGAGATCTTTGAACTGTTTTCTTAATACGAAGGTGTACATTTTACCGCAAAACCGGAAATGTTAAGCTATGTTGCTATGTTGCGTTTTATTTTACAACTTTCACGTCTGTTGTCATAGTCAATAACAATCCCCCCCGTTGTCATAACCCACCCCCTGGGAAAAATAATTGAAAATATTTTCACGGTCTTGTTTTCACAACCGAGCCAGATCCTTGGGTTATCAGGCGGTGTAAATAGATTCTGTAACAAGTCCTGTATTTACTCACAGCTCAAGCGCGTTACATACGGACGGACACACAGACAAGCGGCAATGCGAACTCAATATAGTGCTACGTTTACTATACGTAGGCCCTACGCTGACAAAAAATCACTAATCGCTCATTTTGTTTTGCATCATTACATCTCTGGAATCAGCTTCATGCTTCATTTCTTCAGTATTATACTAATCAGTCTCCTTCACATCCACCTCATGTCACTTAAATAGTTCGTACTTTTCATCATCACTTCTACTGTCCAATGTCCATAACTTCTCTTTTACACCACCGGCTCAAAGTAAAAAGTAAGTAAGTAAGTATCGTACATTTATAGAGCGCATTACGTGAGACACCCCTAATGCGCTAAACGTGCTAATAGGCAGAGAAAAGATGAGTCTTCAACGACTGTCTGAAGGTCGATGTGCTGACTGCAGGATATCGTAGATCATCAGGCAGAGTGTTAAACATCGTCGGACCGTCGGACGGTCGGACCAGCGACAGCAAATGCCCACCGACCGTAAGTGCTGAGACGATGTCGAGGTACGGTCAGCTGATGACGTGCAACGGAGCGTAGATGCCGCCGCGAAGCTACTTGACTGACTGGAATGCAGCAGTTTGATAGGTACACTGGCGCCTTGCCGAGCAGACACCGGTGGGTCAGCACTCCCAGCTTGTAGTTTACTCACTCGGGAATGTCCAGCCAGTGTAACTCCTGGTGCATCAGTCGTGATAGTCCCTGGTCAAACTTCTTGGTGTCGCTGACGACTCGTGCAGCAGCGTTTAACACTCGTTGTAGCCTGTCTGTTATTGTCTTCGGAGCCGCGGCGAGGATTGCATTGCAATAATCTACACGCGACGTCACGAAGGCGTGAACGAGTGTCGCCGCCGAATCAGCGTCAAACCCTTCCCACAAGTTCTTAATTGAACTTAATTCACATCATAAACTGCTAGTAGCTAACTTGGACTGCTTTCACCATAGTATAATTTAAGGCTTTTTTGGACTGCGCAACAGGGGCGAACCGGAGTAGCCAGCGCCGACAGGGCGAGGATCGAAGCGCTGAAGGCGCCGAGTGGGGTGGGTATGGTATGGTATAGTAGGGTTAACGTCCCATTCGACACATTACAGGTCATTTCGGAGACGACTTTACAGGTCAGATGACCCAACCAACCAAGTGGGGTGGGGTGTGGGCCCGTGGTGAGGGGGTGCAGGGGCGTATTTAGAGGGGGCCGAACCGGCGCGCACCCCGCTAAACTCAGCAAACATTAGGCCTAATGCAGATTGCCTGGCATGAAAGTTTGACATTTGGTCAGTTGACTCTGGGGAAAATCATTAAAATTGTTGCCACCAGATGTCAGATTTTAAGGCTAAAATGTACCAAATTCAATTTCGGCCCCAGACCCCGCTGGGGGAGCTTACAGCGCTCCCCAGACCCCATAGCTGGATTAAGGGGGCCTACTTCTAAGGGGAGTGGAGGAGACTGGAAGGGAAGGGAAGGGGGAGGGGAAGGGAGGGGACGGGAAGGAGAGGGGCGGGGAGGGGAAGGGAGGAAACGGGAAGGAGAGGGGGATCCTAGGGAAGGGGAGGGGACGAGACCCCACCCTTTCAGCCCCCCCCCCCTAATCCATATTTCTGGATACGCCCCTGGCTACACGGATTCACGGAAACATCGTCATCTCATCAAACTCGCCGATCACCATGCCAGCAGTAAGGACGGATTTGCCCCAATTCAGATTACCTCTGGCTACAGCCCATGACATGCAGCAACTGCTTAACATATGGTGTCAAACTAAATTCGATGAATGATTACAGTGTCTGAAGTTTGCAATGGAGTCAGATTACAGGAACACAGGTCACAGGACTGAAATGGAATCTAAAACAGGACGCACATTCACTAGAAGCCTTCGTGCACCAAGTTTAACAGAACACAACAAATCCGCTCTCACCGACCACGCAACTCAAGAGAACCATGTCATCAACTGGTCTCAAGCGACGGTGATCGACATAGAGCCAGAGCGTTTTACCAGATGGATCAAAGAGGCCATACACATCCGAAAGGAAGGACAACAGGTCATGAACCGTGATGAGGGCAGCTACCAACTGAACCAAGCACACGACAGCTTTCTTGACACGGCGTCTTCCCGTCGTGTCAAGAACCGGAAGAACTGAGTACCAGCTTCTTCTGATGAAGGCCTCTGATAGAGGTCGAAACGTCAAGTTTTAGGTAATAATTTTGGTTGTGTTTAACTTCCAACCAGATGAATCTATTCACCGATATATGTACTGTTATTTTGCAAATAACACAAGATAAAGTGTAGGTAAATACGTACGTTACGCTCGGCTGCCTGAAGGCCGGTTTCGAACCTGCTGTACGCAACGCACGCAACGACGCACGCAGCGGGATTGCGTCGATTTTTTACGCACAACAAAAAACCGAAAAACGCAACGCACGCAACGCACGCATACGAAAAACGCGACACACGCAAGGATAGAACCGATTCTATTTTTAGGCAATGGCTATGTGCATGCACGCCTGTACGCAATTGCGTGCATGCATGCATATTTTTTTTAGCACTTATCTGTGTTCCTGACTGGCGGAACATAAATAATTGATAATTCAAATTTTATAAATTGTAAAACTTTCTTATAATTTACGAATTTTTTTACGAATTTTAAAAGGAACTGTATATTCGCACTGAGTAATTTTGCTTATTGCTAAAACAGCGTTAACATAATGTAGTATACGGTGGCCCGTATAACGGTCATCCCGCGAGTTTTTTTTAGCCGAACGTAACTACGTTATGTTCGGCTAATGGCACGGCAATGGTGTCTGTCGTCTGTCGTCTGTCTGTGACGTTCGTGCACCCTACTCAGACGGTTAAACTTGTCGGCAATCTTTTTACACGATTATGTACATTAGGCATCTGGGGAGGACCGTGTAAAATTTCACGACGATCGGCCCAAGGGAACCGCTCCGCCGGGGGCGTTAAATATAAGAGGGGTAGGCGAAACAGGCCAATCTGGGCGTTTCGTGGCTAATGTCGAAAACGGTGCTATTACGTGTATACCAATCAGCAATAACGAATAGGAAACATGCGAATCGAATTCAATGGGATAACTTTCTGTGACTTTTAGCCAACCATAATCCGGATTTCAAGATTCATCGGAGTTTTCAAAGTGTTTTTTGAAGACGGGCTAGCCTTAGTGGTCTGTTATCCGAAGTTACGTTACGTTGTGCTGTGGCATAATCCACCGTGTAAACAATAGACCAGTGAAACGACCACGGTCTATATAATCTCCGGAAACGACTGCCATTGGTGGCCAGGTTGCCCCCGGCCTGTTATATTGTACCGCATGCCGGTTGGAATTGGGATAGTGACGCCGTTTTTATAACTCAAAATTGGGACGTAGGTTAAAATGTTGACCAAGTGGACTTGCATGCATATGATACAATGGAAAAAACATATTCCTAATACTGGTGCTACCCCCTTATGGGCTCCGCGGTGGGTGGGGGGTCGGCGGGACGAATATCAAAAAAAATATGAATGCCGAGCCTCATAGCAAACAACGTCGTACAACAAAACGTTCAAAAGCGGACGAG
>Ga0209149_1001684_pt1 | contig 11550 bp, 11 predicted proteins | sample WorMetTyACAVOLI2_FD_187423 | JGI IMG/M metagenome (GOLD analysis project Ga0209149, IMG submission 187423) | Marine gutless worms symbiont microbial communities from Max Planck institute for Marine Microbiology, Germany - Olavius algarvensis... ...
CACTTCAACTGTCAATAGAAGCCCACACCGGCACTCCTCCCGCTGCTGACTGGAAGCGCCCGCCGGGTCGTCCACGGAGAAATTGGCTGCAGCAAGTGGAAGAAGACGTTGGCCTATCTGTTGGTGTTGCCTGGATCGCGGGCCAGGATCGTTCGATGTGGAGGACGCTACGACCCTCAGCTGGTCAAGCGCAGCAGTGAGTGAGTGAGTGAGTTTTACCATGCACAGCGATAGCATAGCGAGTTAGTGTTGTTTTCAGTAGTGTCCATGGTATGTTTTGTTTGTCGACGCGGTAACTGTTGAACCGTTTGAGATGTCATCATGAAATTTTTACGAGAGTAAGATATGGTCAGAAGCTCAAACGAGTTCTTAAGTGGCTGTATTCTGGGGCACCGACATTCTGGTTGCTGTGATGTTTTATATTAATTTTTTGCAAGCAGAAAGGATGCCCCCAGGAGAGGTGAAAAACCTTGGCAGTGTCAGTGTACTGATATGTTATCTCGCGAACTGACGAACCTGTTGAGGTGAAATTGCCTATTGATACTGCAACGGCAGTTGTGTAATACCTAGGTCATGATAGATGTCAAAGAAGTGATCAAGAAACTTAGCTATCGCAAACAGGATGCATGTCATGTGACACGGCTAATTAGTTATTAATTTAATTAAATTGATTAATAACTAATTAACCATGTCACATGACACCTGCTGACTCTGAGCATCATATAAAACATTTGACCACAATAGCTTCAGCAAATGTTCACTGTTTTTACGAGATGTTGCATCCAGAAATGTAAAAATTTTGCCCATTGGTTGGACATAATCTATCATGCATCACTGCCCCCCCCCCCTAATGGCAATACCCCAAGGTGCATTTCCAAAATATAATGGCTGTAGCATCGTGGTCAGGATATTCTGTCTCTGGCTTATTTTCATATGTCTGGAAAATACTGTAGGTGGGGTGTTAGACCTAATTTCCAAATTACGCCTTCCCTGTCTCCCCCACGTAAGCTAGGAGAATGTGGGTTTTGCGTCTTGCTGTCGCATTTGCCGTGTCATTCTTCACTCTGTAAACACGATATTGTATTGAAAGCATCAACCAACAGCGTACATTAATTAACGAAAAAATACTGATTTGTAGGAACGACTCGAAAATGCTAAGTATGCTATATCTATGGCACGCAAGATTGGTGCTCAAGTCTATGCTCTCCCAGAAGACATCGTTGAAGTGAAGTCAAAGATGGTGATGACCGTGTTTGCGTGCCTCATGACGAAAGATTTCCAGCCGCAGAAGAAATCGCTTCAAGTTTGACAAGATCACTTGTGGATGAAACCTTTCACGCGACTTGTACAATCTACTTTGCGTAGTGTTGCTGAGCTGGTAGTGTGCTCCGCAATGATCAGTCATGTACATTACTGTGATTATGGGATTAATTGTTCCATTTATTTACCATTCCATTATTTATGTGCATGTATTATTCCATTTGTGACCGACTGCCGAGTTTTTTGCAATCTTGTGCGCGAGAAATAGCAAGCCTGCATAGTGTACTTCTAGGCAGAGAGATAGTGACCAGCTTCTACGGAGTAATGGACATCTATGTTGGTCTAAAAGTGAGGCATACATTGGAACCTTACGTTCGACTTTAGATATCATCCTTCAGTGCCAAATAGGCACAGGGAGGTCGGCTCTCTCCAAGCTTTTCTGTAACTGGAGATGTCTTGCCAAGCTGTAGTCAGTTCTGTAACTTCTGCTGCAGCTTAACATCTAAATTTATTTGTTACATTGGGTAAAATGTTTATAATTATGACCGTACTGGTTGTACGGCGCCCTTGAATCGGTCACTTTGTTACGGCGCTTTAGAAATTGTCGTTACATTATTATTATTAATCATTATTATACTTAGCATGTGCATCAGATGACACTATGTGGGCCACGAAACATTGAATCACGTTGCACTTTTTGGCGCACTGTCGTACTTTATAATTGGAGGACATCTGCTAGGCTTAATGGTGCTGCAGTGTTGAGGCCACATTAGTTCAGGCCACTTACCATCCTCTGTGTGTGAGTGACAATGTGAAATATTTAGTAGATTTTGTAGTGTAATCTATGTGTATTTTTGCATTCCTTTTTTTGGTTATTTGCACTATTTTCCATTTGTTGAATTGTTAAACAGTTCCCACATAATCCCTGACATTGTGTAACTTGTGTATGTATAATCATCTAACAGCTAAAATATCAAACATCTTTGTGCTGCGAACATACGTTGAGGTATTTTCTTCTTATTTATGTGTGTGTATTTTTGTTGCCATTTTTTGTCGCGTCGCAATTTCATTTTGGACATTTACGTTTATTTACGCAGTATTCGCCTTCTACAAGTCAAACGTTTTACTATTTTGCATTCCAAATGGTTATTAATTGGCTTATGCAGAGCAGCTGTATTGTTAATCAAATCCGTTTACATATTTATTGTATTAGCTGTCGTTAGCGTAACGTACGTGTATTTTATGCAGTAGATGTTTAGCGGTGCGGCTGAGGTTTGTGGCTTATCGACTGCACTGATCGGTTGGCTGTATGACTGATTTCTGTCCATGTGATTTTCTGTGTGTGTAAAGTGTGCAAACTTGACTGTTTGGTGGAAGGTTGCAAGAGGTTGATGCCTCGCAAGATAAATTTTTAAATGATACATCCATGGTCTGACAACTGATATGTTATGGTTTGACGTAATTTCCTGCCACGCAATAGTATTGGAAGGTATATATTGTGCTGATCGACTGATTGTTTGTCTGGTTAATAATTTGTCGCCAGTGTAGCGACCGATTGGCGTGAAATTTTGCACAGTAGTACCACAGTGTCTCCAGTATGTCTTTTTGCAATTTGGGGTGTCCCAAGGGATGTAAAAATGCCAGACCCAAAGAGAGGTGGGGGGGTTGGAATTTTGGCTTCTCGGAAACCCATTTGATTATTTTGAAAATGTTAAGTCATACCATCAAACATGTCATGCTTGCCACGAAGGGAGTTTCACAAAAATGTAAGCCTCGGTGCAATTGCCCCCCCCCCCCAAGGGCGTCCCCAATAGAGCCAAATATGTTGCCTTTTTAGCCAATTTTTGAGCATAGTCAACTTTACGGCTTTGTAATTTTTAAATGATGTAAGATGTGTGTACAGTTAGTGCCCAGTGATGTTGGCCTTGACAAGGAGCAGCAACGGGAGCAGTTTTAACCCTCTCACTCAAAAGAGGGTGAACCGAAGCCATTAGTATTGTAACTGCCTTCCCCCATATATAAGCCAGGAGTATGTGAGTATGTGTATTGCCTGTGCATTTGCTTTTTTATTTGACCCAATTCTTTTACCTTCTCTTATTTAATCACCATCCATTTCCAAAGTTGTACTGAGTATGTCATTGACCATGTCACACTGACAACTCTTGCGACTATAATATAGTCACAAACATAATAGTTGTGTCGCAGTATTTTTCACTAATTTCTGGTCAGCACTGCTTTGTTGCACTGCAGCGTGGTAAGAAGTCAAGTGCCAATTTGCTGTCTGTTGTTTAATTTGATGCTGTTTCTAAATAATAATAGAATTAATGCGACTTTGGAGTTGTTTTGCACTTGAGTTGACATTAATTTATGTTACATGTCAGTTGCTGAGTGGTGCTGTTCTGACGATACTGACTGTTTAATTCATGATGTGAAGAGTCACTGTAATTGCCATGAACTAATAATTACACGTCTGTTGTTTAATAACATGTAGAGCTGTTCTGTGGTAGAAAAGTCTTTCCTAAGCCACATGGGCCCACTGGGTGACACTGATTTCCGTTTCATTAGCCCTCAGCCAGACACCAGATTTCACTGCGAGATTATATATACAGGGCTTGTGCATCGCACGGTGTGCCTGTTTACTCCCCAGCTTCCGCTGACACTAATTGCACCTACACAACGAGGGATGGCCAGGCTGAGTTGGCCTGAGTGGCTGGTTATACACCGAGATGGTTCATGAGCCCGCTCGCAGACGGTTACCCATCCTGGTACTAACCGAGCCCAGTGCAGCACAACTTTGTTGATCGAGACCAACACGTCACCACTAAGGCAAACCGCCAACAGTATGCTGTGGTACATGCTTGAAATTGATAAATAGCTGTGATGGAGGACAGACAAGCTGTCTATTGCCGGGCTGCAAAACTCTGCCTACCAAGGCCACAAATGCCAGCAACCTACCAACAAGGTTACAGTGTAAATTACTGTGCTCTTAAACAGACTTATTGCAAGCATACAGTGGGACATCAGAATGGTGTAGTGTACACTGTGCTCCATATTGCAAGCATACAGTGGGACATCAGAATGGTGTAGTGTACACTGTGCTCCAAGCATACAGTGGGACATCAGAATGGTGTAGTGTACACTGTGCTCCATGAAAACGGTGGCAATGAACTAGTTGCAATCACTTTCGCAAATCTTGACCAATTTCAATAATTTTTGCACAACATTAACCAAAAATGAATTCTGCATGTTATAGTACTAAGATGTACTTCACCTCGCATTAGCATGTCGCCGTGGAAAAACTGAAAACAATGTCTTCCATGTGAGCACTGAAATTTTCCTCATAAACAGGTTAAAATATAAATAAAATTGTGATGAAAAGTTTATAGGCCTAGGTAATGTTCATAATGGCTGACAGTTGACGTCGTGACTGATCAGTGGCATCATTCACAGATTAAAATTGTATCTTCCTTTGTTATCAGTTTAGTTTGCAAACGTCGTCAGCAAACAATGACATTTTCATGACGTCATTAATACTTAAGTAAATGACTGCATTTTGTTACTTCATTTCTGGTTATGGCAGTGCAAAAATTATTAAAATCGGTTAAGGTTTGCCAAAGTTACTGGCAGAAGTTTACTGCTACCTTTTTATGGACTACAGTGTGTTTTACACAGTGCGTAACAGTTACTGTTTGATGTGTGAAGATAGAAGTGGTTTTATGCATGTGTATGTGTATATTGCTTTAATGTGATTTATTGTTAATTATTGTACATCAGTAGTTACCTCCGACAAAGGAGGACGTAAATGTTCTTGCCCATGTTCATTTGTCTGTCTGTCTGTCTCTTAGCAAGGTTACTCAAAAATGCGTGCATTGATTTGGATGATATGTTGAGTGTTGACAGATGTCGGGACATGGACGAACTGATTAACTTTTGAGCCCGATCCGGATTGTAGTCCGGATGCTGGAACCGGATTGCTTTCTCCGATATCGTATAAGCGCTGCAACATGGAATTTTTTATGTGGGGAAAATCCCACGTATAGGTATTGGCCGCCCGTCGCTGCAGCAAGGCATGGTTTTAAAATGGTTTTATTCACCGTGAGCCGTCGAAACACCTTTGTCGGAGGTACGTGCACTCCATCGAGTGCCCTTCCAGTTGAGATTACAGACAGTTCAGAAGTAGGAATCTGTGTCGAGGCTATGTGCATTATTTGGCCACTGTCAACTGTTTTGAACCAGCTCTTAATGCTTTAGTACAGTTGACTGGCTGGCTAGTCCGTTTGTTATTTTTATTTTTGTTTTTGCAATCAAAACTGAGTTGTACCAAATGTTTTGGACATAATTTTGCTTCTGCTTTTTGTGTTATCTGTTATTTGCCGTAGTTAATTACACTGTTACGACAATATTTTGTGTTGTTGAAATAGTTTGCTTCTATCAGGAAGGCAACAATAAGTTGATTGGTACATCTGTATTTAGAAAGTAACAAGAAAAATTTACTTGCTTAATAACTTGAGAAAACTGATGCATTAATAATCAACAGTGCTTCTTTTATATTAACTGTTTCTGCATACGTGCTGTCCTGATTGCAGTTCATGCCTAGTACCAGTACTGTCCACAGTCCCATGCTGCAGCTGAATCTGCGAAATATTAACTGACATACTCAACTCGTCCACACAGAAGTTGACATTGTAACTCATTGGCAGGTAACATATATAGGGTGATCCAATAGAAAACAATCTGTTGATATTTTGGTGATAACTTTGGCAAATGTGGACCAAATTTCAAAATTCTTTCACCAGCTGATTCATAAGAAAATTATCTATACACGACAAAAGTTTTCACCTCACCTGCAATATGTTGCTACACTACCTTGTAAAATTTGAAAATGCAAAAATGTGACCGATCCGATTTTTCACGTTGAACACGATAATTATTAAATTATTTAATTATTATTAAATGCACCATGATGCAACATTGTTCAACTGAATAACGGTCAACTGCTGATTTCAGAAGTCCAACAGACATCAAAATGTTAGTTCATCAATCAGCAGTCTTGAGACTGTCCGTCCAACTACTATGTTAAATGTTAAATCAAGTGCAGTGTGTTCCAGCAACGTGTCAACAGCTTGTTGTGGATGCTGCCAAAATCAGTAACATTTTCGAATTTCACAAAGTAGTGTAGCAACAGATTTTAGGGGAGGTGCAAAACCTTTATCATAATGATATATACATTCTTACAAATCAACTGGTGAAAGAATTTTGAAAATCAGTTGACATTTGCCAAAGTAATTATCAAACGCCAAGGGGATTGTTTATTTTATTGGAGCACCCTGTATTTCAATTCAATCATATCAGTTGTGTGATTGGGAGTAGTCAGTAATTGCAGTGTTAAGAGATTTGGCATTAAAATTGATCCAGTAAGTGAACAACCCGTGGCAGAAAGTCATCTGCCGGTGTCTGAATTGGTGGTGAAGTTAGCAGTGCACGCCTATTTGTTCAACTTCAGGCATTATATGTGATGCATTCTCACGAAATCAGGCGTATGTCGCACTGCCGCCTTCCTCAGTTACGGCCGGTAAAAGTCGAATGGGGTCAACTTAGGCCACTTTCACTTTTTTACGTTTTTGTGTACAATAATGTCTAAGCTAACACTACAGATCAAGAAAAAATAATTTTTGCAACGATTTGTCTGATTTACATGCTTATTTAGTAGGCACGCAGTGCGTAAATACAAAAAAATCTTTAAAATTAGCGTTATTTGGCATGGCATATCGCGATACAACATCTGCCCCGCCTTCAGGAAATGGGCTCGACCAGCAGCGTAAACTCCCATCTGTACGAAAAAGGTCACATAAATTAACAGAAATGCGTATTTTCTGACCTGCGGCCTTTTAACCTAACCCACTAGTCTATAAACAATGGTTACCAAGCCGGTCACGCGACCTCTTTCTACTTGTCTGATTGGCTGAACGGTTGACCGATTTAAAAGTGTCGTATACGGTTAATTGTGCCGAAAAGTTTGTCGGGGCAATAATACGAATAGGACATCGAAAAACTGTGCACTAGTTCAATTTTTTTCTCACGGATTATCATATAAGGTGTCACAAAGAAGAAATAAATGAGATCTATGTGTGTGTAATTGACAAGCAAAGTTTTTGATTGTGTAATCACTACCGCGAGTGTGCCGTGTGCCACTGTGCCGCTGTGCCGTCTTGATCTGTTTTGAATTTTGCGATCGCTGTATTGTATTGTTTTACGCATTGTTTTACGATGGATCAAGAAGATATTATTGCGGATTTGTTAAATTCGATAACACAAGCAAACTTATCGAGTGCATCGTCGCCGCCTCAGTGGAGGGATGTTATCAGTGAATACTTTTGCCAATTAGACAGTGACGTCAGCGATAGCGAGGATGAACCTAGCCATACTACCGACAGTACATCTGTCGGTGAAGATGATGAGCAATCGATCCTGACTGTCGATCCCGCACAACGATATGAACTGTGCAACGAGTTTGTAATTACTGACGAACAAGCCAAAGAACTCGAAAAGGTGACCAAACATAAGTGAGTAGAGATTTGCTGTCAGTTTTGTGAATTTGGTGACAGGTAGTTTCACAGTGGCGTTTTATCCCTAACCTTAACCCTTATAGAACCCGTAACCCATGACTAACCCTAACCCAAAATAATACTTTGACCACAGACTCCACAGTGCCACTGAAAGTAACACTAGCCTTAATTTGTGCAGTTTGTTGGTCACCATGATTAATACGCCAGTGTTGGTAAACCTACATCGACCCAGCGGGCCCTGTCAACCCGCCAGCCTTTGGGCTGGCAGACCGGCCGATAGGCTCTGTTCACCCTGTTGGCCGAAAGACCCTGTTGGCGGGTCATGCTAATGACCTCCACCGGCTACCAACCCAGATTATTGATGTTTTTTATGCGTTTAAGTGGCATATATAAGTTGATCCGCCTTGTCATCTCAACAAGGTTGTCCGTAGCTCAATTAAAAACTACCGGTTTAACTATGGACCTGCGAAGCTTCGAGGTGCGATTCGAATTTGAATCGGACGTCCCGATTTGATTCGATTCGAAAGTGATGGGCCGATTCGAAATTTTGAATCGCCGCGCTTGCCACGTCTGCCGTTGTACCATAAACAGCACTCATTGTTCAACGACAAATTTCAATTGTTTCGGCATTGCTACTAGGATTTATTGAGTTTAATTAATTCATGTACCGATATTTTTGACGAATCCGCACATCTCTGTTTTTTGTCTATCAGCAAAAATTTAACATTGAAGCTGTAAACGACTATCCGCCAAGTCGATTCGAGATTAGATTCGCAGGTCCCTAGGTTTAACACAACAATTACGTTTGAAATTTTGCACTTTGTACTAAACGCAAACAAAAAAAGTACAAAAAGACATAATTGCGCCTGCCAGTGAGCCGAGACAGTTTTTTAAACACCACATTTGCCCTGTCGGCCGGCTGACAGTCTTTTGACCCTCTCAGCTGACCAGCCGACAGGGTCAAAAGACCATGTCACCCTGTCAGCCGGCCGACTGACAGGGCCAGTGTAGTGTTAACTCACATACATTATACACTGTTGTTTGTAAAATTAATAATTGGTAACAGTGAACGAGGGTGCATGCACAGACGGCTGTTTTGCTTTCCGAAAGGTGTATTTGCAGCAGCTGTCTGTATTGAAACTGACGTAAATGTGATCAAAAAGTGATCATATGTCACTATGTTTGAGTTGTATGTGCTGCAGATGTTCCTGCAAGTATGGTAATGGAACTGCATGCTACAGTCAGTTCTCCACTGATGAGATTTTGCGCTGTCGGCTTGACATGGCAGAACTTTCATCAGGTGATTTACTCTTCTGCGCTGGATATTGGTATGGTATTTAATGTCATAAATAATAGGATGGATCTTTGTCAAGAAATATTTGCTTAAATGCTTCTTGAACTTTTTAGTATCGTACTATAAATCTATGAAGCAGTACATACAGTCGAACAATAGATGCAGTGAACGAGCAAGCATGCGTAATGATGGGAAAATATTGACACTGCGAGTGGAATTTTGACTGGCCGTCTAGCCTATCTAGCGGAAGGCCAGCTGTTGTGTTGCAGCTGTGTAGCGGTTGGGCATGGCCAGTCATGGCCAGTTTTTACCGTACGATGATCATGCTATGTAAAGCTCAGACTCTGTCCGACATATGTTGGTATTCTGCCGAAATGGCTCAACCTACCATCATACTTTTTTCCATCAGGTAGCCACACCATTCTAGTTTTTGCAGTACCAATTGTTATAGCAATATTGTGACGTGGACCCCTTAACGGGGGCGTTGAATGTAGGTTATGAAAAAAAATTGTGATTTTTGACCAATATCTCGCTATCTCAAAAAATGCAAGATACGGCCATAGTTAGTGTGGAATGCAAATAGGAAACTGTACCCAAGCTTTCGATGGTATCATTTACAATGATATTAGACGAACCCTAACCACCATTTCACGGTCACGTTATTATTTAATACTGAATATCTCAGAAAACGGCACGAGATAGAGACATAGTTTCCATGAAATATTAATAGGGTTTCATTTCAAATGATTTTGTGCGACTTAGTGAAATATTTAATGACACGAAGCATCTCGCCATCTCTCTGCAACAACTGAACTTATTGTTTCTACTTTGTAAATATTACAGCAATAATTTATAATACTCTGATATGTGTATGTGTGTATATCTGCAGTTTTGAAGTTTTGGTATGAAAAAGGCTAAATTTCATTGTGTAACCTTGTCGGCATGGTATCAATCATCAAAAATTACTTTAAACTGTTTGCGGTTTTTTGTTAGATGAGAAAGACATGCTGTTGCTGGGAATTATCAGTTGTGTCACTGACAATTCTGAGACAACACACCGCAGCAAGAAAGCACCAGACGATATGCATGTACGTCAACGTCAGCGCAGTTACTACATGAAGAATGGCAAAAAAGTGTGTCGTGACACATTCATGTTCATGTACAGGTTAGTGTGTACTGTATACAATGACTTTTATAGAGTACAGATTCAGTTGAACCATTGTGCATATTGGTGATAACCTGCAGACTTGCTTAACCCTTAAATGCCTTGCATGTGTCTCTGGCGACCCGGACAAAATTTTTCGTAAATATTGTATGGAGTCTTAAGAGACACATAATAGGTAAAAAGGTAAAGAAAAGGAGCGTATAGTTCTTCCTGAAATTCACCTCAGAACTACGGGACGCCACTTGTCAGTGGGATCACGCAGTGTTATCTGCCACCCGACAGAGGTAACTGACCCGTTTTTAGCCCAACCGGGCAGGTTGGTACTCGATTTATCGACCCCGTAAGGTGTAAAGGCTGAGTTGGCCTAGTTGGCTGGTTACATACCGAAATGGTTTACCCGTTCACAGATGGTGACCCATCCTGGTACTAACCGGGTCTGACGTAGCGCAACTACGTTGATCGAAGCCAACGCGTTACCAGTAAGCCAAACCACCAACCATAGTATAGTGTATAGGTATAGTGTAATGTTATTACAGTTTTCTTTTTCCTATTTTTATTTGTTGTTCTTTTGTTCTTGTGCTTGTTGCTATACTTTTCTAGGCAGTTTGCTTTCTCTATGTTTTATATCTATGTGCAGCAGAAAGTCACCAGACGTCTGCACTGAGCTGTGCAACAGTTTAGATGTAGATTTTGTAAAGTGCCTCCGCAACTATGTGATGGCAGCACTCTAATCCATGACATTTGTAGTCATAGTTGTAGTCGTTGTGGGAGTAGTAGTTGTAGTGGTAGTGGTAGCGGTGGCGGTGGTGGTGGGGCTTACATGCCACTCTATTGGTTACATACGCCTGGATTGCGACTGGACAACGAAGTTTCGCAGTCAACGGACCAGCCACATGGAACCGTCTGCCACCAGCACTACGGTCACTGGACCTGTCGGAGAGCGCCTTCAAGCGGGCACTGAAGACGCACCTGTTCTCGACTGCCTGGCGCCATTGAGATGTCATGATTCTGGCGCCGGATATGAATATCCAGACTTATTTACTTACTTACATATGGGGCTTCTGTTCTAGGCATTTGCTCTAGCGGGCTTATGACTGGGTAGCTAACATCCGCAGGAGGGATGTGTTATGTCTGAGGGCTTTTTCCATAGGAGACTTGGTCTTGGGGATTATATCCGGGGTGATTTTGCCATAGGATGCTTCTGTCTGGGGGCTTACGTCTGGGGAGGGCTTATTACTGGGGAACTTGCATGGGGGGCTTATGTG
>Ga0209149_1001685_pt1 | contig 11550 bp, 8 predicted proteins | sample WorMetTyACAVOLI2_FD_187423 | JGI IMG/M metagenome (GOLD analysis project Ga0209149, IMG submission 187423) | Marine gutless worms symbiont microbial communities from Max Planck institute for Marine Microbiology, Germany - Olavius algarvensis... ...
CAGCTCATTGGCCGAAATGCCTGGCTCATTTGCATAAACGGGGATTTCCGGCAGCTGCCAGCAACATTTCTCTTGTGTCTGGCGTTCTTGGAATCGCAAAAATCGATAGAGTTTGGCCATATGAGCTGTCGTTTGTAGACAGCTACTAGCCGCTATATGCTGCGGCGTGCTGCCTGAGCCAGACCTGTAAAACGTGCGTCATTTCCAAAAAATGGGCAACTTTGACGCTCCCTAGCTCCCAAACCGTACGACCAACCTAAAACCTCAGTAGTCAAAGGCACATCCCTGGTATCTCCGCTAACTGACTGAACGATCGCAGTCGACCTAAAATGTATCCCCTGGGCTGTAGCCCACACCGCGTGAGGGTACCCAAAAAACGCCATTTTTGCCAGTTTTTGGGGGTAAACGACCCCTTAACGAAAAAATTTCAAAATTCGGCTCCGAAAGGATTTAGCAGGACACCGATCCACGTGTTCTAGCGAAAATTTCGTGAAAATCGGCCTACGGGAAGTGGGTGAGATCGTGCGTGGTTGTGTGGACAGAAAAAAGTCAAGTTTTTTGGGGTCGCCGAGGGACGTTTTCCGGCGCCCCTCCACCGCGCCTGAGCCGATCGCGCCCAAATTTTTACACACCACGTTCCCTTCGAAGTACTTTGTCCTTGCTGACTTTCATCCCCCTCGGTTGAGTTTTGGGGGAGTTATGCCGCCGACCCCTCTTTCGCATCGTTACAATACGGCCTGCCATATACTATATGGCAGGCCATAATTAAGTAAAACGAGACAATTGAGAAAATTATACCTCTAGCCGATTTTTGAATGTCTGCTGATAATATGTGCCAACAATTATAAAAATTGGTTGATGCGTATTAAAGTATAGCCGGTCAAACGTGGGACGTTTTTTTGAGACACAGTGTAATTACGCCATTGCACGCAACAGCGCCAAGAGACCTGTACGCGCTGTAGGTCGACAACGCGTACAGGTCTGAAAGTGCTTGACCAGCGTGAATGTGCACAGTATAGGACCCTCAAATTAAATAAGTACTCAGACAAATAGTCAGTAACGACAACGCGCAACACGTAAAGCCACAAGTATCTCTGCTGTAGCAGAGAGGCCGCGGGATGTTTCATGTCTGTCAGTAGACTTTGGCTTTAGATTTACCACTCACTGCGCACAATTAAATGCCATAATTAATGTAAGTGGTATTTTGGAGTTGTGTGCTTGGAATCCAAGTCACCTAATCGATTACGTATGGAGTAGTGCATTGGGCCTATACAGTGGCCTCAGCACCAGGTAGCTTGACTGTACCATGTAATGGAAAATCTTGCTTTCACTCTAGGTCGCTCAAGGTCATTGGAAATTAAACCGTCAGGTAAGCCGTGTGTAATAGTATTTTATTGCAATGATGTCTTTATCTTGTACCGTTTCTGAGATATTCAACGTCGAATCATGGCGTGCCCTTCAAATGTGGTCATTCAAGGTCATTGGAATGGCACTATTCAATAGATCGATTATGATTCTTTGGCGTTCCGTTCCATAGTAATTAGGGACCTATATTGTATCATTTCCGAGATAAAGCGAGGTATTGGTAGAAAGTAGCGCTTTCTTCATATCCCGTTTGCATTCGACGCCCCCGTTAGGGGTCACTGCCCGAATATTGCCATAACGCTTGGCGTGGAAAAACAAGAATGGTGAGTGTACCAGGTGGCAAAAAAGTTTGATGATATGTTTAGCCGTATCGATACAATACCGTCGCGTGACGGATGGACCAACAGACAGACAGACGGCGCTATTTTCAATAGCTTGAACAACCCGTACGGTGCGAGTGTGTTGTGTATGTAACTGTGTATGTTTGTAACTTCTTAAGTCATGTAAATTTGGCACATTCCGTCATGTTAATAGTGTGGTGCTTGAGCTCTATATCAAATTTGGTTCAAATTACAGTCACTGAGATCAACACACTTATGCTCCAGACGTTCATTTGATGACGTTACGCGAATTAACTTCCGGTTTCGACTTTTGGTCACGTGGTCATCTCCGCGTGGCCGTGATGCATCTTCCCATATAACTTGGTGCATATACTCATATCTTTATCCAGTCCGGAGTTATTGAAATTCTCCCAAAATTCAAGATGGCGGTCGCTGCCATCTTGGATTTTCAGTTTATGTGAATATGGCCATACCGGCATGTTGACAGTGTGGTATTTGTGTTCTGTACCAAATTCGGTTCATATATCTGTTATAGTCACTGATATCGACGCACATATCCTTCAGACCTTCATTTGATGACTTCACGCGAATTAACTTCCGATTTCGACTTTTGGTCACGTGGTTATCTCCGCATGGGCGTGATGCATCTTCCCATGAAATTTGGTGCAGATATCTTTATCCAATCCGGAGTTATTGATATTTTTCGAAAATGAAAGATGGCTCCGCCACCATCTTGGGTTTGTTTCGGTGAGCCATGGGACCACCGACGAAGTTTCATTCGTGGTGTGTATCTCCTGGGTTAGGGTTAGGGTTAGATATTTTGTTTAAGTTTAGAAGTTTAGATATTTTGTCAGTGAAGAAAGAAGCAAGGCTATCTGCGAGAGCACTGGCTGAAGTAAAGGTTGGTAGAGGTGAGAAGGATTTACGGTGTAATAGTTTGTTTATAGTTTGCCAGAGATGTCGAGGATTATCAGAAGATGAAGAGACTAGGTTGGAGTAATACTGCTTTTTGGATGCTAGAGTAAGGTTGTGGTAGCAGTTGCGAAGAGATGTGAACGAAGACCAATCGAGAGCAGAGTGGGTAGGTTTCCAGATGTTTTCAGCTCGACGAACAGTAGATTTAAAGGCAGGGAGAGTAGAAGTGAACCAAGGATTAGATTTAGACTTGCGACTAGAGAATTTGGTAATCACTGGTATAAAATGTTTTTTCAAGTAGAATAGACAGAGTGGTATTATAAGCAATCAGGAGAGAGCCAAGTGAATTTGGAGGATTGGTTATAAGCCTAGAGCACTGTAGATCAGAAAGAAAGAAGTTTATATCTATGGAGTGAAGACGACGGAATGAGTGGAACATTGGAGGAGGGAGTGGTATGCGGTCAACAGACAGTTTAGTGAAAACTGGGAAGTGGTCAGATGGACAGCAGTGGGTAACAGACAGAGATGGAGCAAGTGAAGAGTCAGAAGAGGTTATTACTAGGTCGAAAATGTGATTCTGGTCGTGAGTTGGGAAATTTACATGCTGAGTTAAGTTAAATGATGACAGAAGAGAAAGAAACTGACAGGTAGCGTGATGGTCTGAATGATTATCAAGGTGGATGTTAAAGTCGGCGGTGATGATTCATGAGGTGTGGTAGCGGCAAAAGAAAGGAAAGAATTAAATTCATCAAGAAAAACAGAAAGGTATGCAGAAGGTGGAAGATGAAGGAGGACGATAGATATTGAAAACCGTTATAGAAGTTATAGAAGACGATTCGAAGGAGGAGAATTCAGTATGTGAGGTGGGTAGCTGTGTGAAAGGCTCACGGATAAGAAAACCAGTGCCACCGCCGACAGCCTGATGATGATGATGATGATGATGCCGACACGTCAATAGGGGTGGGTTCACTTAACGATAGACTATGCTTTATTATGTGGCCCACTACGTGTGGCCATATCATGAAACGGTGCGGATGTTTGTCTGTCTGTCTGTCACGTGTCATATCTCGAAAACGGAGCCAGATAGAGCCATAGTTACAATGGACCACTATATAGAAGTCGGGTGTAACTAGTACATTTCTGTACTTGGAACCCCCTATCGGCACCCCCTGGGGTGCGGCGCCCCCTCAAAGGGGTAAATCGTACTACGGCATATATCTCGAAAACGACGCGACATGCCTAAAGTTTCTATTACAAGGTATTAGGAAACAGTACCCGGGGAATCGAATGGCTCCATTGGAGAGTGGAGACCCCCTAGGGTGACTCTTAAGGGTATTTTAGAGCACCCCAAGGGGCTTTCTGGACCCCCACCACTATATAGAAGTCGGGTGTAACTAGTCCATTTCTGTACTTGGAACCCCCTATCGGCACCCCCTGAGGTGCGGCGCCCCCTCAAAGGGGTAAATCGTACTACGGCATATATCTCGAAAACGACGCGACATGCCTAAAGTTTCTATTACAAGCTATTAAGAAACAGTACCCGCGGAATCGAATGGCTCCATTGGAGACCCCCTAGGGTGACTCTTAAGGGTATTTTAGAGCACCCAAGGGGCTTTCTGGACCCCCACTTTTGGGACGCCCTCTCTATCTCCGAAACTACTCGAGCTAGAAAGTTGATATTTGGTATTCTGGTAGATATGGATAAGACCTAATGTCCGGAACAAAAATTTGTCCCACAGAGGGCGTTCCACGGGGACAATGCCCCCGCCCCGGAATTTTGGGACACCCATTATATCTCCGAAACTACTAGACCTCGAAGTTGGTCGACTACCGGCTGTAAATAAGTAACGGAAAGTAATACCGAACGCCGAAGACGCGATAATCGAGTGCCGTTAGGCGCGCGGGTATTCTGCTATTTTCCCGGGGGCCTCCCCTCCCTTCCCTTCCTCCCCTCCCCACCCAGCGAAGTCGGGTACCTCTGCTAGTGTTCAATAAAGATTACAAATTAAAAACTGCTTTAATCACAACTTCACGTCAGAAATTCAACCAACCACATGAAATCAGTTGCAGATTATTAGGTCGACTTCCAAAAGTCGACCTAATAATCTGAGGGGGAAAACGTCCGTCCGTCCGTCCGTCCACAAAAAGTTTCTTCAATTTGAATGAAATTTGGTATATAGGTAGAGGTCGTTGAGTGATGCACGACGGTATGCCGTATGGCCGGATCTAAGGTAAAGGTCAAGGTCACGAGCCCTTGAAAGTTTGAATTCCTTCCATTTTCAACCATTTTCAAAATCTCTCTCCTCCGCCAGTATGGCAAACTGTAAGCAAAAGCTGCGGTGGGCCATATCGTTTCGATCCTTATGATCGACACAACTTGTTGTTAACTGCAGCGCAGATCTTTTACTTGCGTGGCTTGTCCGTATATTTTCGTCGGCGCTGCTTTAAACATGTGCGTTATCGTTATTCGGTTTGTATACATAAGCACAAAAAACAAGTGCGATACCAAAACACAATACCACACGGGTAGCCGGACAGAAAAATAAAACAAAAACTTAGCTATCGCAAACAGATCGCGCATTAGCTGCGCACACAATAAGTCGAGTGCATCTATAGGTCTAATTACCCATGACATTGAAATCTAGGTCAAAGGTCACTCAAGGTCACTGAAAATGGTACCATTGGAAAGCTTCGGTATGGTTTCCTATTCGCTTTCCATAGTAACTATGGCCGTATCTTTAGCCATTTCGCAGATATTCAGCATCAAAGAATGGCCTGACCGTTAAATATGGGTTTGGGATCGTTCACGATCATTTAAAACGGCGTGGTTCGATAGACCATGTACGACTTTCTGTTGGTCCGCCATTGTAACTAGAGTGTATGATCTTGTACCATTTTCGAGTCACTTGACGTTGAATAATATCATGAACTTATCTGGCTTACAGGTCACTCAAGTTCATTGAAACTGGTGCCATTCGAAAGCTTGGGTGTGGTTTTTTATTCGCCTTTTATAGTAACTGTGGCCGTATCTGTAGCCGTTTGTGAGATATTCAGTGTCAAAGAATGGCGTAAGCTTGACAACCAGGTTATGGGTCGTTCAAGGTCATTTAAAAAAGCGCCGTTCGATAGACCATATGCGACTTTCTATTGGTCGGCCATTGTAAATGTAGCTTTATCTTGTACCATTTTCAAGTTATTTGACGTTGAATAATATCGTGACCTTGAAAGCTGGGTTAGAGGTCACTCAAGGTCATTGAAATTGGTGCCATTCAAAAGCTTAGGTTCCTGTTCGCCTTCTATAGTAACTATGGTGCTATCTTGTCTCATTTACGAAATACAGCGACTTATTGGTCGAAAATCCCAAAATTTATATACCCCATCTGTATTTAGTGCCCCCGTAGGTGGTGATTCCGTCGGAATTTCGTGAAGATATTTGATAAATGCGTTCATTAATAAACGACATGTCAGATGTCAGACGTCTGATGCTGGTAATACTAGAATGATTGGTGAAAAAAACTATGACGATATGTTAAGTCGTTTTCATTCGATACCGGAACGTAACGGACAGACGGACGGACGGTCAGACGGACAGACAGACATATTTGCTATATCAATATCGCGCGTCAGTATGCTGACGCGCGATAAAAACCACTCAGTACTCTGGCATACTAACATTTATGGCCAGAGAGAAACAAGAATTTAGCTATCCCAAACAGGTCGCGCGTCAGCGGGGTACACAATACGTCGAGGGCATCTATAGGTCTAATTATTCGATCATGCAGCAGCTTCATTGGCTCCCGGTCCGCGAACGAGTCATCTTCAAGCACGCCTTGTTGGTTTTCAAGGCGTTGCACGGTCTGTTGCCGCCGTATCTCGCGGACAACTTGAGCGACCGTAATGCGGCTTTTCTGGGTCGCGCAGCGTAGAAGTGGACGTAGATAGACGTGCTGTCTCAGAAAAAAAACACGTGAACACGTTTTCGATGATAAATTGAACCAGAACTGTCCGTTTACAAAGATTTTTGGCACACTTATTACCAAGGGTATTTTTAGTTTTCACCTTACCTATTTAATGCAGCTACTTTACCTTGGGAAACTGTCGAGACCTAAATACCACGAATTGAGCCTTAAATTGCTGATTTCTCAATGCTACAAGACTAGGATAATTATTAACTGCAAAACTTTGCCATATTATATTACTCATTTATTACTCAACTTACGGTTTAAAATAGAACAATAACAAGATTTACTGTAGACGACAAGGTTGTTTTTTTCAGCGCGTTAAACGGGAATGTGATTGGCTTCAGACAACAGCTGAGTATAACGTCGTTTGAAGTATTTGAGCTGGAGATTGTGGTGAATTATCCTGTGCACACTTGAACGGAGAATGGCAGTTTCATGCAAAATCTTTCAAGCTGATCGGTGTTTTTTGGCATGTCCTCCTGAGTGAACACGAGGTCCCCCACTACGCGTTGCACGTGGTCTACCGCTGCGTGGTTGCCGCACAATTGGAGTGACCCGTCTTGCGGATCCTCTTTAGCAGACTGTCGATGCTTTCAAGTTTCCAACCCTAGTCGGAAAATTCACTCAGCAGCGTTAGTCCACCATACTGCTTTGACAGATAGAGAGTTTTAATCAGAACTGCATCTTTCTGTGAACGTGTCATGGTTTTCTTTAATTTATGCTAATATTTAGGTCTCAACAATTTCCCAAGGTAAAGTAAGTGCACGAAATAGGTGTGTTGGGAAAATAAAAACATCTGTCGATGGTCTATACTCTTGGTAATAAGTTTGCCAAAATAGTTGTAAACGGACAATTCTACTTCAATTTATCGTCAAAGATGTAGTCACATGTTTTTTTGAGACACAGTGTAGTTTCCATCCGACAATGCGATAGATTTTAGCGATGATGATGATGATGATGACGTACAGGCCGTGCATAAATTCGTAGGGGGGCGAACCTAGATTTCAATGGCACGCCATTATTTGACGTTACTTGTCATGCAAACGGACAGACGGAAACGCGATCTCAGTAGCGGAGCGTATAATAACGCTAGCTATAAATTAGTAAAGCAGTACCGTGGATAAATTCCGATGACAAACGCCAATTATTGTCCGAAAATATCTTAAAACCACCGAGTTATTGGTATTCAAATTGTGATGACAACAGATGATATGCCAATATAGGCCTGTGTATTCCCCAGACAAACCTCCTAGATCTTGACCCCTCTTTTTATTGTAGTAGTACAGAATCCGGCGGGAGTGTTTTTGAAAACTTGCACTAACGTACACTCCTAACCCTATCCGACCCACGTACGTATGGTAGCAAAGAAGAGACTGTGACCAGACCTAGGAGTTTTTTTCGAGGGTGTATTAAAAAGTGTATGAACTGTGTTAACAACGGTGCTGAACAACATGCAAGGAGTTACTTTTTGTTGACGATGAACGCAGTTTTGCAAAGTATGATTTGTGTTCGTCAAGACTTGAAGACTGTAGCAAGTTAGCAACTCGGTTATTTGAAAACGTTTTCTGGGGACAGTTGACAGTGTGATTAACAATTCACCCAGGATCCTGCTACCGTATTTTTTATTGCATTCCGTCTAAATATGACAAGTTGCTGCACAGCTTTTAGGATGTATTTTTCTGAGACACCGTGTAGTTAAGCAATATTACAAGAGCCAGAAGGCCGGGGCATGAGATCCACTCGCAGCCAGCTGGCGTGTTATCTGATCGCAGTGTCAGTGTGTTAGCTACCAGCTATCGGCGATCGCTGCTGACTGCTGAGTCTGCCGGCCCGACCGCCAGGCAACCGGCATTACGTAATGCGTAGTTAGTGATGGGCATATCCAAATAATTATTTGATTTAAATCGATTGGCGTCACCAAAACAACATAACAACAATAGTATAAATGATGTTATTTATATACTGTACATTGTCGCTTTTTTAGTTCAGCGGTTAGTTTTTGCCGCACCTTGCTATGCATAAAAGCGGCCTATGCCGCCATGCGTTGTCTGTCTGTCCGTCCGTCCCTCACGTTTATGTATTCTGTCAAAACGAGTAAACATATCTTCGAAATTTTTTCTACATCGGGTACTCACACAGTGGCTGATCCGCCGCCATTTTCAACGGTGTAATTTTTATCACGCGTCAGCACACTGACGCACGATATTGATATAGCTATTCTGTTTGTCTGTCCATCCATCACGTTCCGGTATTCTATGGAAACGGCTTAACATATTGGCATAGTTTCTTTAGTGCACAGTAGCCCGATCAATCTATGAGTATCAAACATCTTCGTGAAATTCCAGTGGGGTCACCCTTACAGGGCGATAAATACGTGAGGTAAATATGGGTGCTGTTCGACCAATAAGTCACTATATCTCGCAAACGATACAAGATAGCGCCATAGTTACTACGAATAGGAAACCGCACCCAAGCTTTCGAATGGTACCAGTTTCAATGACCTCGAGTGACCTCTAACCCAGATTTCGAGGTCACGATATTATTCACCGTTAAATAACTGGACTAATAATAAGTCGTATGGTCTATCGAATGGTGCCGTTTCGAATGATCTTCAGTGACCCCCAACCTACATACCTACATTTGAAGGTCACGGAGTATATAGGCCTGGATACCCTCGACGTATTGTGTGCGCAGCTGACGCACGATCTGTTTACGATAGCTAAGTTCTTGTTTTGTTTATGTCCGATTCGTATATTTTTAGTAGCCTTTTCGTTTCCGTTTTTGCCTTATGTTTTTAATTTGGTTGGACAAACAACCAAATAATAAGCATTTTCCGGTGATGGGGCATTTTCCAACAAATTTTCAGTGATCTCTGGCGGCGAAACTACTGATTGGATCCGAAAAAGTCTGAGGGTGCAAAAATGAGACGCACCACGGCAAGTCTTGTAGGGGCGCGCAATACAAATACTTAATGTTAATGTTAATACGAGTCTTATAGTGGAGATCGTACCGGCGCATGCCGGCTGTGGACGAAAAAATGTCATTATTTTGTTTTGTTTTTGGTTCGTCACGCTTCGAATATTACGGAGATTGTGATAACGGAAATGCTATTAAGCAGTGTGCGTAGTTTTAAGAACTGGTACCACCAGGGAAAGATTTCTAGTTATACCGGTTGGCTCATAAAAACGTCCCCAATTTTCTGCCTTAGAAAAGACACATATAGTACTGAATTTCGTCGACTTTATCCGGGCAATGACTTATACAAGACAATCATCCGTCACACCGCGCAAAAGCGACGCTACATTTTCTACGACAGAACAGTCCTGAATTCATAGCTGCTGATGAATGGGCATCATTATTCTCCAGATCTTAATCATTTAGATTTTTTATTGCATTTGGAATATCCTGCAGCATTTCGTGATACGAAGGCCGACGATTTCCGTTTGCAATTGTACAGGACTTCAAAGAGGCAATCAAATACAAGTGGAAGGAGGGCACCATTTAGACAGTTCGAAAATAAATTAGCCTACACAATGAGAAAAAAACAACTGAATGTACTTAGAAAGCAAAATGGAGACGCGATTCAGCACATTTTCCACTAATCGCTGTGAGTGTGTGACTGGTGCTGTGAGACGTGTTGAACTTATTAGTTATTAATGAAAAAAAAACTTAACAGTTTAAAAAGGTGTGTATGGACGACAGTCGTCAACTCGCCGAACTAAAACAGCAAATGTCAAAAAGGTTAATATTACTTAAAAGCACACTGACGTAATGGCAATGTGCTGCACAGTGTTGATGTTGAACACTTATCTGAAAGGTGCGACCATTTTCTGTGACCACAGCGGAATTTGGAATCAAATGATGATTGACAAGTTCACAACTGACATTAAACGAACTAAAACTTTAATTTGTTGTTTAATTGTTAAGTTACTGCAGTATTGAATTGACTATTGAATAGTAAAGCAGTGAAGACTAGAATGAATCTGAATGAATCTGAGTGACCTCTAACCCACATTTCAAGGTCACGATATTATTCAACGTCAAATAACTCAAACACTGTACGTGGGCTTCTAGGGGGGCATGCCCCATGCCCCCTCTGCATCCGCCACTGCCCTAACTGGGGCGTCGAATGCAGGTGCGGTATAGGCAAAATCTAGATTCTGAGCCAATATCTGGTTTCATCGCGTGCTGTGCACGATTTGCGCGGCGCCATGTGCAATACACTCAGCTGCAACGGACCATGGCAAGTTGATGCACTAGTCGCTAGTTAGTGGCGGAGTTTCTTGATGGCGGGAGACGACGACAAGGTGTAATGACAAGAAGTCTCAACGTTATGCCGAAAATAACTCAGTCAGTGTCAGTCAGTGGAACGCTTGACCGGCCACGGGTCGTAGCGCCCTCCAAGACTTGCGGTCATGTGCGATCCTCCAGGCGTCGTTGGCGTTGAGCCCAGTGCCATCCTCGATCTGCTTCACCCACGTTCGGCAGGGTCGTCCTCGCTGGCGCTTCCACTCCGGCCTGATGTCCGGTTTACCGCCTGCGCGAGCATCCACATTCCACAGCCAGGCGTATAGTGCGGAGTGGGCTGGTGTCGCTTCCGGTAGTCGCCGCACGCGACCAAAAATAGAGAGTCGCCTCCGACAAATCCGGATTGCTAAGCCTTCTTCGCCAGTTTGGCTAGTGACTGAGGCGTTCGTGACAAAATGGAACCAACGGATTCCTAAGATCCGTCGTTAGCAATAATTCACGTGGAACGCTTCTAATCGCCGTTCATCAGCCTTCAAAAGAGTCCATGTCTCAGAGCCATATAACAGTACGGAGATGACAAGGGCATTGTAAAGCCGTATCTTTGTCTGTAAACTCAATTCTGTCCACTGAGCAGCATTTAATTGTAAGCTTACGCAGTGGTAAACAAAACCTAATCAAGCCTAAGTAACTTAATAAAAGGACTGCGCTCAAGTAAAAAA
>Ga0209149_1001686_pt1 | contig 11549 bp, 9 predicted proteins | sample WorMetTyACAVOLI2_FD_187423 | JGI IMG/M metagenome (GOLD analysis project Ga0209149, IMG submission 187423) | Marine gutless worms symbiont microbial communities from Max Planck institute for Marine Microbiology, Germany - Olavius algarvensis... ...
TGCGACTTCCCATCAGTCTGCTGTTGTAACTGTAGCTCGATCTTATATCATTCGGAGTTATCTGACGTTGAATAATATCATGACCTTGAAATCTAGTTTAAGAGTCACTCATGGTCATTGGAAAAATGACACTATTTGATAGATCGCTTACGAGTTCCATGGTTCCATCTTTGTGATTTCCGAGATAAAGCGAGAAAAATCGAAAATTGCGATTTTTGATACCCAATACCTTCATTATTTTGACGCCCATGTTAGAATGTTGCCGTAACGTTTGGTACTGAAAAGCTAAAATGATTGGGCTACCAGAAGGTGAAAAAGTTTGAGAATACGTTTCCTCGTTTTGATACAATACAAACGGCATACGCCGCGCTTTGCATCGCGTCGTGTTGCAAAAATCTGCAGTGCGAAGCACAGCAAGCCAACACGCCCCAGAATTTACACTACACTTCGAATCAAATAAAAGCCACTCTAGTCTTAAGCATAACTTTGGCAAATGTTGACCGATTAAAAAAATTATTTCACAATTAAATTCCGCAAAAAAATTACAGTAAATATTTAGATTTCCCACCGCACCTTAAGCATGTCACTACACTACCTTGCGAAACTTCCGCTGCGGACATGTTCGACTTTCAAGTTTCAGCAAGTTACTAATGATGTTCGTGGGCGTGTCCAAGTTCGAGAAAACAAACCTGACATTCGTCGATCATGGGGTTCAGATTAACAACACATACTGCCGTGACATAGCCTACTGCTGTCTGAGCAGCTACTGCATGTCATGTGTGAGATCTCTGGCGAGTTCTTTATCTTTCAGCAAGACAATTCTCGTGCACAGCGAGCTTGCAAAACAATCAGCCTTCTGCAACGGAAGACACCTGCTTTCATTTCGTCAGACCTGTAGCTCCCAACCATCTCTTATCTCGCACCGTATAATGAAGACCACGTCGTCTATACCGAAACTCGTACTCTCATCGTCAAGATCTGAAACAAGTTGACTGCAAAATTTGGGAAGAAATGCAGCAGCGGCTCTCTACTAGACGAAAGCTCACGAGGTTGATGAACTGAAGCAGCGTAGGCAGGCCGTTGTGAACGTATAATGGGGACTACGACGCGTAGCAAAATAACTGCAACCCGTAGCATTTATTTTACTACGCGTAGTAGCCAAAGCCATCATTGAAGTAAGTTGTCTATTTCGCTATGGTGGCAAATCTGACAAACGAATAGTACGATCTCCAAAATTGTTATTTAAGTGCAGTTCTTTCGCCTGACGAAAAATAAACAGCTGATGCGTTTAAGTTTTTTAGAAGTGTTAGGCCTGCCTGCAATTTCAAAGAGACACAGGTGATCCGCAGAGCGTGAAACCACCTACTGTGGCAAATAGAGCATCTGCTGATGTCAGATCATGTGAAGTTACGAAATCGCACGTCATTACAAAAAGCGACACGTATACACGTTCGTAAGACGCTGTTTGGCGTGTAACATTTGCAAGATCTAATATTTCTCGTGACACTAATAATATATAACGACGACGAACCACGAGTACACGATTGAAGTCGCTTCAGCGGTTATTTGCTGCTGCTTGGGCAGCGTGATTACTGATCACAGCAGCCGATAAATGAAATTGATGACGGCCACATAGCGTCAGGTCCAATGATCACGATAAGCCGCAGGGGTGTATCACGTCGTGACGTCATAGAAAGATTTAAATGTTGCGTACCTTACAATTACAACCGCAACGGAGTCAGATGCTCACAGCTGCCTATTTCTTGCTGAAGGCCTGAGAGCCTGAGATGTCGCTGCATGCAGCCTACGTGTGAACGGCGTGATCGCATCTTTTTTCCTGGCACGTATCAAATTATCCACACCATCATGATCATGATCATCATCATTTAACCCTACTTGACTTGACTTAGTTAGCCTATATTCCAGACAGGCAGCATGGCAGGCAACAGCCTTCACCGCGTTTCTTTCGCGCCGATTATGACTACGCAGTCCTGCAGCAGCGGGCTGTGCTAGTGTCACTGATGAAGCCCTGGCAGTTTACGCCCATATCCCATCTGGGACGGACTCGTCATCGCTATCCACAGTAAACAATTCCTACCACAGTTCATCTAATTGCCAGCTCCCGGTTATTACTATCACTACTCAGTAAATCTAACAGTGTTGCGGTCAACTACGAAAAGTGTTGAAGTTAACAATACGAAAGTGTTGTGCCTCTCCTGGCACTTTCAGAGTTTACCGCAACGGTTTTAGATTTAGCGACTATTACTATTATTACCACCAGGCAGGTACTGATTTTACAGCACGACGAATGTGGTTCTGTCCGTCTTTTGGTCCGTTTGCTAAAATAATTAGATTTACTTACTTCAAATGAAGACGAAAATGTTCCTCGACAGCCCGTCCGTCGTCCGCTGCATTTTGGAGGTTAAACGGTCAAAGTTCAATTAAAGAATACATAAATACTGAAATCGTTTTGGCTGTAATTTCGTCGAATATGGTTTTATTAGTTCTAGTAATGACTACCATGTTTCAATTCCGGGGCAGGTGTGCTTGCTGTGCGTCGCACTACACAATTTCTTGTTAATATAATGTTTACTGTTATCGTCTGCTAGTCGAGTGACCGTTAATTAGACCCAGGAATAAGTCCTAAATAAAATTTTATCAATCCTAAATAAAATTATGCTAAAATTTTCTCGCTTCGTTTTTGTATATTGAGTGTATATTGAGTAGTTGACCATTATTGAAAGAAGAAGCTCTGCTGTCGCAGAGAGGTCGCGCGATGCTCCATGTTTGTCTGTAGTTAGCTTCAACAGTACGAGCGCAGTCTATTATTACTAGTTTCTTCGGCCTCAGATTAACCGATATGTATTATGTACAGTTCTGTTGTTTTTTTCGGCCTACCCGTAGCGTCTTACTGTCATAAACAAGATTCACTGATGTGTGTGTTATTGTCGTTCGTCATCTTCGATAAACAAATGCTACGGCTTATTGCTATAACCTTACTCCCGCTCTAAGTGTTGATAACACTCGACGCTCCATCAGTCGTCGATCTTAAAGCCAGATATTGGTCGAAAATCGCGATTTTTGCCCCAATTAAGTGGTCTTTATCGGACATTGCTATAACATGTGGTTAATAGTGTGTCTACCAGATGGTGAAAAAAGTTTGAGAATATGTTTACTAGTTTCGATAGAATACACGAACGTGACGGAAACCCAGACAGACAAACAGACAGACAGGCAGACAGACGGACGGACACCGCTGGACATCATAGGCCGCGCTTATGCATATAGCATCGCGCGGCTATAAAACTGACTGAATTCATAAACAATATTAAGTAATATTTTACTTTGTGTGTCTACTCTATTACTGTCTCTTCTTTATGTGTGTACACTGTGCATGAATGTGTTTTAAATGTTATGTTTTAAATGTTGCTTTATTTGAAAAACTATGCATAAAAATCGGGTTATTATCCCCGCGATATAGCTGTTCTGTTAAAGCGTTAAGGCTATATAGACTGAGTGTTGTGTCTGAAATTTTGATTTTGAATGATTAATATTTTAAAAGTAATTTTTTCCAGTTTCTTTTAATGAGCCTTCGTTTACAACAGTTCTAACTTGACGTGTTCTATTCAACACCTAAGATGGTCACATTTTTCCGGAGCAGTGCATCTATAGACTACACATTTAGAAATTGTCAAACTTCTTATACGTTAAAATGGCTGCTGTGGCATTAAAAACGTTTTCGCGATGGACTGAAGATATAACTTAAATTTATCGACAAAGCGCCATTTGCATCATTGCAATGAGCGTTTGAACACTTTATTTAACGTAAACGATTTTTTTACAAAAATATATACACTGTGTCTCAAAAAAAACCGGACCGCTACGATTAATATGTCATAACTTCACCAATTCACTACAGTTCCTAATTATTTTTTGCAGAGACAGACCTTATTCAATTCTCAATGGACCACGGTAAAAGTTTTTAAATTGGCTTAGAACCAGCTGTGTGGTTTGCATAATAACAACAGCGACTTGACACACCCGAAGGGCGAAATTATGGGCTGACTTCGAACAACTTATTATCGACAGGGCAATAGGCGAGTGGCAAAACGACTGTCGGCTTGTGTCAAGGCCGAAAGACTTCGAACACGTGTTGCAACTTTTGACGCCGCACACTGTTCCGAATTCCGATGAAAACACTGTTTGTTTAAAATATTTAACTTTTCTGTTCATGAGGCAGCATAAACTGTGGAATGACGCGTACTTGAGGATTGCTATGGTGACCGCTTCAGCTGGTAAGATGCTGTAAAAAACTACTGTCTTCTGATAATGATGTTTAAATTAACCCTCTAATCGTAACCGAGGGTAAAATTACCCCAAGGCCAGTTTTTTTGCATGCTGTTCAGCAACTCCTTCGAATTTTTTAAAATGCTTTGGTGACGTTTCCTGAATATGTTTGGGCTATAAGGTGGTGTCAGGCTTTGTTCTGCAAGTGGTTCCAAAATTCAGCGTGGCGGCCGCAAAACCGGAAGTTGTATTGGCTGAATGGTTGTGTGTTGTGGTTGACGGTTTCTCGGATTGTTACGCGTGTCTTTCTCAAGACATTTTGATTCTGAGGATTTCCGGTTTAGCTGCACTAAAACATAGTTGCCAACAATACTACTGAACTTAGCACCCTTGATGACGTAGGTGGCACGGTTGGGATTTTTTCAGATATGGGCAGTATAACCGAAAAACAACTGGGGGTAAAATCCCCCAGTTACCAAAATCGGTTGTAAAAATCGTTACCGTTAGAGGGTTAAGAACATTGAACAAAGATTATCTGCGAAATTTTATTCAAATTCTGAAATAAACATGGATGGATGGATTGAAGAACATTTTATCAAGTTATGCCAAAAATATCGTATTTATAGCGGTCCGGTTTTTTGAGACATACCGTCAAGTCGCTACTGTTGTTATGGAAACTGTACAGCTGGTTCTAAGCTAATTTAAAAAAAATTAATACAGGCAATTAAGGATTGAATAAGGTCTATCCCTACCAAAAATAATTAGTAAATGTTGTGAACTGATGGAGTTATGCCATATTAATCGTAGCGGTCCGGTCTTTTTCGAGACACACTGTACATCGTAGTATAGGCAACCATTTTATATTTTATTTTATTTATTAATAAAAGCACGCCTGAATGTTTGATCGTTTTCCACTACCGCTTTGTTGCACCGACAACAATGTATTTGCGTACAGGTTTTAACGTATAGACAGAGGCAAAAAATAATGATTTGTTCATAGGTAGGCCTATCTACTATATACAGAAACTACATTCACGCCGACTTACTTGTTTTGTTCGGTCACATTCAGTCGTGCTTACTAAATAGCTCTATACCTGCGCTGAAGTACAACGAAGTGCGTCAATCAAGCGGCTGCAGCGACTGGTCGAGATACTGCGGTAGGTGCGATACCCTACTTACCGTCTCACCTGCTGCGATGATTCAGTTTACCTCCTACGTCCTCCTGCGTGTGCTACACACCTCAACCCACCAGCCATGACTCACGTGTTGTACGGATGACTTCTGCGAAATTAGAATTTTTTGTATTTTTTTAATTTTAGTTACAACTAATTTATCAATTTACACTACATTAGTTAATCAGTAGCTTCAGTAATTAAATTATAGTTGCATAATTTTTATAGGTTAACCGATTACATTTGTCACACATCTGCTACGCATATGTGCGACTTAGCTATACAGAACAAGAACTTAGCTATCGCCAACAGACTTACCCCTTACCACCAGTTGGCCACATCTGAGATGTGATGTTGGTCTGGAGGAAGGGGAATATAAATAAAAACTGTATCTGTGTTACAGTATTGTGTACTATTGTAATGGTGCACAAAGATACGAGCAGTTCTTACAGGTCGGTTGACTGTATCGGGCTTTGATCTTGCTCGGTTTAGCTCTCTGTCTTCCAATCGCCTCTGTGTCTTCGGTCTTAATGGTGCTTTATAGATACTAAGTTTTTTGCTTACATCCTTCTCTTTACTTTTTAGTGAGCTGAGCCTGGAGGGATTGGCCCTTGACGTGGTTGACTAACCATCATCCTTCAGTGCTATGACACTGTTGGTTGGGTCATGTGACCCGTAAAACCGTCTCCGAAATAACCTATAATGTGTCGAGTGGGACGTTAAACTCTACTATACCATACCGTCGCCAACAGATCAGATCGCGCGTCAGCTGCGCACACAATACGCTGAGGGTATCTATAGGCTTAAATATTACACCGTGACCTTGAAATCTAGGTTAAGGGTCACTCAAGGTCACTGGAAACGGAACCATTGAATAGATAATACACGACTTAGTAGTAGTCGAGTTATTTGACGTTGAATACTAGTGTGACCTTGAAATGTAGATTAGAAGTCACTGGAGGTCACTGAAAGAGGTACCATTTGAAAGCTTGGGTACGGTTTCCTATTCGCCTTCCATAGTAACTATGGTTGTATGTTTAGCCATTTCGGAGATATTCACTGTCAAACAATGGCGTGATTTCGGAAACCAGGTTAGGGATTGTTCAAGGTCATTGAAAATGTCGCCATTCGATAGACCATATGCGACTTTCTATTCGTCAGCCATTGTAAATATAGCGCTATATTGTACCATTTTCGAGTTTTTTTGACGTTAAATAATATCGTGACTTTGAAATCGGGGTTAGAGGTCACTCAATGTCATTGAAACTGGTACCATTCGAAAGCTTGGGTGCAGTTTCCTATTTGCATTCTATAGCAACTTTGGCCGTATCTGTAGCCGTTTGTAAGATATTCAGTGTCAAAGAATAGCGCGACCTTGAAAACCAGGTTAGGGGTCGTTGAAAGCAGGGTTAGGGTTCGTTCAAGATCATTGGAAATGGCACAATTTGATAGATCACATAGGAGTTCCTATTCGCCTTCCATAGTAACTATGGCGGTATCTTGTATCGTCTGCGAGATATAGCGACTTATTGGCAGAAAATCGCGAAATGTTTATACCCCACCTGTATTTAGCGCCACCGCAGGGGGTGACCCCGTCGGAATTTTGTGAAAATGTTTGATTCTGGTAAAACTAGAATGATTGGGAGGGATACCGTATGGTGTAAAAACTGTGACGATATGTTAAGTCGTTTTCATCTGATACCGGAACGTAACGGACAGACGGACAGACAGATTTGCTATATCAATATCGCGCGTCAGTACGCGCGTCGATAAAAAAATATACACGCTACTGCTGACATATTATGAGAACATTGGCTGTTTGAGAATATAGCTGGCACATGTAATTGCACTACAGCAATACTTTTAGCGATCTTAGTCTTAATGGGTGGCTCTTAGTTTGTTTACCTCGTCTTAAGACATAAACCTTAAGCTGTCTGCCTTCGTTATTAATGGTCAAATATAGCTGTTTTGCATGTGCTTCACACGTCGTAAGTTTACTGACTGCTCATAAGTTGTGCCTGTTGCAGTCACTGAATTTCTTGATGATAAACAGGGGCGCAGTGATGTGCACTAGTTAACTAAAAAAGTTGCAACTTAAAGTTTAACTAATTTGTTTAGTTACACAAATAGTTTAACTACTTTTTTATCAACTAGGCCCTAGTTCAGTTAATAGTTTAACTACTTTTAGTTAGTTACTAACTGAAAGTTTAACTACTTTTTAAACAACTATTTTGTGATTAGTTACCGAATGTACTGTTCCTTACTTCACATTCAATTCACATCATCCACACAAATTAAGCCATCGCGGATGGCTTTTGGAGTTTGGACGCCCTATAAATATTCTCTACTAACTTATTTACTTATTTACTTACTCACTCACTTACTTATTTACTTACTAGTGCAAGTTTTGCCGCAGTGGAAAGACTTTTCAGTGCATCTGCACAAGCAGGGAGTTGATTCCAGAGACGGGGTGATGCATATCTGAATGAACGATCTGTGATTTTCAATGAGGAAATGGTAGGTGGGCGAAAAAGAGTGATAACAGATGAAGAGCGGATACTGCGATGGGGCTGAAGACAGACCAGACTGTTAAGATAGCTAGGTTGACTGGTTGTCAGAACTTTGTAGGTAAGAGAAAGAAGTTTATATTCAATGCGTTCGTTGACCTTAAGCCAGAGAGATTTGAGAATGGGAGTGATATGTGAGGATTTAGGAGCCTTAACAACAGCACGAGCAAGAGAGTTCTGAATCTCTTGAAGCCGGTTAAGTTGATAGTTTGGAAGGTTGTGATAGAGAGAGTTACAGTAATCAAGTTTAGAATGGACATTGGAGGTGGCAATGGTGCTGGCTGTTTTGAAGTCGAGATATGGGCGGATACAGCGAAGTTCAGGAATGTGACAGTAGCAGGATTTAGAAAGTGCAGAGATTTGGTCGGAGAAGGTAAAGTGTTCATCAAAGATAAAGCCAAGGTTGCGAGCAGAGTGGGTTGTAGTGAGAGAAGAGTCGTGTATTTTAGAAAGCTGTTGTTTAAGTCCGAGAATAAGAAACTCAAGTTTTAAAAGAGTTGAGAGTCAGACGGTTTGCAGTCATCAAGGAAGAGATCTGTCGTAGAGCATTTTGCAAGTGAGTGATATTAGAGTGGAATTCTGACGGATGGAAGGAAAGGAAGAGTTGTGTGTCGTCAGCATATACATGTAAGTGGTGATTTAAGGACATAGATGTGATGAGAGTACTGAGTGGGATTGTATACATGACAAAGAGTAGGGCCAAGAACTGAACCTTGGGAACACCACAGAGACAAGTGTGTTGAGAGGAGAGGTTGTTGTTGCATTTGACACGAAAATAGCGAGAGGACAGATAGGACCTAACCAGTTTAGAGCAGTGCCTTGTATGCCAAACCAAGATGACAGACGAGTAAGATATTGTGGTCGATGGTATCGAAGGCAGCCGGTAGATCAAGAAGGCAGAGACATGAAATTAATACGGTGATCGTGTATATATAGCAGAGCAATTTCAGTGAAGTGATGTTTACAGTAGGCAGACTGGTGAGGATTAAGGAGATCGTTTGGTGTAAGATCGTTAGAGAGACGAGCTTTAACGACGCGTTCTTTTTGATAAAAGAGAGAGGTTGGAGATTGGTCGAGACAGTTCATCCTTGTCTAAGGTAGGTTTCGTGAGAAGAGGTGATATGACAGATTCTTTAATAGTGTGATGAAAATTTCCAGAGCTAAGAGACAGATTACCATGTTGGTGACAGTAGGGACCAGTGCAGAGCATTCTTTGAGAAGCCAAGTAGGGATGGGATCAGAGTCGGATTGTTTGTTGGGGCAGTTGAATAGGATTTTAGAGATTTCGGATTCAGAAGCACTCTTAAAGTGGAGAAGTCAGTGCGTATTATTGGAGAAGAAGGTGAGTGTGGAAATGCTGATGTAGAACTGTTGGCCACGGAGAGACGAAGTTTAGATATTGTGACTATGAAGAAAGAAGCAAGGCTGTCTGCGAGAGCACTGGCTGAAGTGGAAGTAGGTAGAGGTGAAGAAATTTACGATGTAAGAGTTTGTTTATAGTTTGCCAGAGACGTCGGGGATTATCAGAAGATAAAGAGACTAGGTTGGCGTAATATTGTTTTTTTTTGGATGCCTTAATCAGATTACGGTAGCGGTTACGAAGAGATTGGAACATGGACCAATCAAGAGCAGAGTGGGTGCGTTTCCAGATGTTTTCGGCATGACGAACGGTAGATTTAAAGGCACGGAGAGTATTAGTGAACCAATGGTTAGATTTAGACTTGCGGCTGGAAGATCTGGTTATTACTGGTGCGTGTTTGTCAAGTAGAGAACACAGAGTGGTATTGTAGGCAATCAGGAGAGATCCAAGTGATTTAGGAAGATTTGTTATGAGCCGAGTGCACTGTAGATCAGCAAGAAAGGAGATAATATCTATAGAATGATAACGGCGGAATGAGTGGAACGTTGGAGAAGGCAGTGGTGTGCGATCAACAAAAAGTTTAGTGAAGATCGGAAACTGATCAGATGGAGAACAGTGTGTAACAGAGATGGTGCAAGAGAAGAGTCGGAAGAGGTTATTACCAAGTCAATAATATGATTCTGATTGTGAGTTGGGAAATTAACATGTTGCATTAAGTTGAATGATGAAAGAAGAGATAGAAACTGAGAGGTAGTGTGATCAGTCGTCTTGTTGATGCTATCGATGTCGTTTATCTAGGTTACGCTAACACGTTTCACTCTGTTGTGCACAGACCCCTAGGCTATCCAGTACCTTATCTGTCTTCAGAGTGGGTCTATACCTGGCTCATGGTCTATAATGACAGTGACGGCAGGCCTAGTGTAACAGTATGCCTGTTTCCTTTCATCCCTGACGATATGCCCATGTCTGGGTCTATACCTCACATGCAATCTCACATTATTCTCTTAGAATAAGAAAAATATTAGTGCTAAAATATTTTCTTATTCTGAGAGAATAATGTGAGATTGCATCTGGAGTGCTAAATCATAACTGTATACTAGAAAGCACTCAGAGAGTTCAAACTTCTGTCACAGCAGAACGCGAAGCCATTGCCGGCAAGTTTCCATAGTTACTTTTTCCACAGTGGTTTCCCAAAATTAATACATGATATATCTAATACTCCGTTCTTATTTCTATTATAACTCCGTTAAGTCGCAACAGCTTGACCCGTACCATTGAAATTACAAATTACGCACACGGACACGGTACAGCAGCGGCGCAGATGCCGCATCGCAATAATGACCACTGACGTCATTTCAGCGTCAGAGCTTTCGGTAGCAGTAACTTGCTTGCAGTTTAATTTATGGTAGGTTAAAGTGCACTACATGAATAATGCGATAAATTTACAGGTCGTACATATTACATAAACGACAAAATATATCTTCGGCGAGAAAAGGTGCCTGTACGCCGTACCGTCGGATTGCAATTTCAAAACTTGTGTTAATGTCCCACACGTGAACAAAACGGTTACTCATTTTGGGGGTATATATACCGATATACACCCCCGTCGCTACGCCCCTGATACTGAGCGTCTCTGAACCTAGTATTAGCCAACGGTCACGGATTAAAGAGGACACCGTCGAACCCTCTGTGTTTGCCCGAGAATTTAATCTCAAAGCATACGCCGCGATAACCTCACACAATGATCTGGCCAGCCCAGGCCTCGAACCCAGACTCGCCGATCACCGTATCCAGGCAGCGCGTACCTCGACGCTACTAATAGCGCTACCGAGGCCGGCCGAACGTAACCACGTTGTCGCTACTTTTTAGTTCAGCGGTTAGTTTTGCAATGTCATAAGTAAGTAACTAAGTAAGTAAGTAAGTAACAATGTACTGATAATGATGACATTATCATATCAAGACATTGCCGGGCACCGTACAAAATTAAACAAAATATAAAACACAAAAGGACAGAATCGCCGACGGGTCCGCCTGAAAACCGGAATCCACCGGAATCAACCGCAATCAACCGGAATCAAAATCAAGTGTACCGAAATCATACACTAAACCTCCGAAATCAACTGCCTGAAAACCGCAATCAACCGGAATCAACCGAAATCAACA
>Ga0209149_1001687_pt1 | contig 11547 bp, 5 predicted proteins | sample WorMetTyACAVOLI2_FD_187423 | JGI IMG/M metagenome (GOLD analysis project Ga0209149, IMG submission 187423) | Marine gutless worms symbiont microbial communities from Max Planck institute for Marine Microbiology, Germany - Olavius algarvensis... ...
TATCTCGGAAACAATGCGAGTTAGAGACAAAGTTACTGTAGACTGAGGGCCTATAGGAAGTCATTGCAGCTGCATGAATCTAACAGCAAGTCAGCAACAGTAACTGCACTGCACAAAGAACTTAAAACGCAATACATACCAAACACGTCAACTCTGTGTGACAGAAAAATGTAACAGTAAGAAGTTATAATGCATGCATTGCATACTATGTAAAACTGCACCGTAGCACAAACGGTATAATACTGTATTTAACTGTCCACTACTGACACTAACAGTGCACCAAAAAAACAAACAACAGCACCTTGTACGGTTGTACCTGAACCACTGCACCAGCACAAAAGTAAGAGCAAAATAAACAGTAAACAATGATCAAAACTATCATCACACGACAGTAAAACCTAATCTAGAGACAAGTCGCAACACACACACATTATGTATAAAACATTGCACCATAGCAAAAACAGTCTAATACTGCATGAGTCAGGAGCAGTGCCCACACAGGGATTGCACCACAACTCGTATAAATGTAACCGGGTACCGGTCACAAGATTAACGACACAGTTCTCTTATATGAAAATCGTGTATTTCACTCTTCTAAGCACCGCTCGGCACTCACTCCCGTGCCGTCTCAAAAACCTCTCCTCCACTTACGCGATGACCAAAGGGTCCCGCGCACGTCCAATCAGCATTCAGTTGTCCGATGTCGACCAGTCGCTGCCGCTGCTGCTGCAGCTGGCTCCTCCTGCAGCTGGCTCTCGGCCACCGGCGTCGAATGGTCGACTCTCCCCCCGTTACAGCCTCCCCGTTTTGGTCAAAATTCCCCCCGGAATTTTGGGAATGGTCGACTCTCCTCAAAATTTGGGGTTAGTGCAACTCCTATCTTATGTCCCCTGACACGTGCGCGGTCCATACAGTTTCCATATGACATACCATATCATCAGTCATTATTACTACTTCGGCATGCACGTTAAAGTTCTCCGTTACGTAAGTTATACATTAATAATATCATTGCAACGTCCAGCACGAGCACTTCCAGTATTCAATGCACAGGCACGTAACCAATAAATCATAATAATTCATAATATAAATAATCACTCCAAAATGCTGTGATAATAACATGAAATACTCGCTGTATTATTGTGGCTTGCATTCTTGCTTGTATGTGACATGTGTGTCAGCCAATTTTTATTTATTTATTTATTTAGGCCTATTTATTGCATTGCTGTCTTTTTTATGTGTCATATGCTCGTAAATGTGTGTGCATTGTCTGTATTTCTATTATGTGCATCTATTTGCAAGTTTGGTTAGGCCTAGTCTATTTATGGACGAGTTTCAAACCCCCAAGGAGCTCAACATATGGCGGTATAGAAATATGATTATTATTGTTATAATTATTATTATGATAACAGGGTGGCTTGACAGACTATGTCCGGCGGCTTCAACATCTGTTCTCCGTCGTCACCTGGTCGACCGTTATCACCTCATTACTTCCCGTTTCTTTCCAAGGCGGGGTTCGCGTATGCTACACCGCCCACCGGTTGTCGCTGTTATCTAGTGAAATGTGACGCCGGTTCGTGTAAAGTCGATAAGTGTCGGTATGTCACATCGGCGGCTTGACGGCCTGGCGAGCTCGACGGCATCTGTTCCTGTCATTTAAGCTCGCCGCCGTAGCCTGTCGCGCAGATGGGTTCTCATCGTGGACTTCTCCAAGCCCAAGACATGCGTGTCTTGTCACTCAGCTGTCCGGTGGCCGGTAACTTATCTGGGCGGACCTCTGCTTGTCGCTACAGCGGACCGGTCAACGGTCCACCGTATCAATTTCGACCTCTGCGGGGTTTCCGTTGGCAATGTAATGAGTTATGACTTCTCCCCCGTTTCGAATTCCGTGCTCTCCAGTGTTTGCGCTTTCAAATTTAATATGTGCGTGAAAACATAGGCCCATATATATATATATATATATACGTTGGTGGTATATTTTAAGCTATGTCAGCGAGCATTTCAAATTTTCATACATGCAAAAATTGTGTAACCCTTAAATTTTCGCGTTAAGAGAAGCGGCTCTATGCGGACTTATGGGTAAATCATGTACAGTATCGCCATAAATGCAATAAATGCGAAACCTAATTAACTACACATGTCATCATTGTCTCAACAGTAAGCGATTATAAGGTGTGCTAATTATAAAAACGAAAATTCTAAAATCTACTTATCATGCATATAAATGTATATACAGTTCCATATCCGGCAAGTTCATTTCACGCGGCATGATGATCAGTTTATCTTTCGTACTTCGCACATTCTTAAGCGAATCGTTATGCATCTGGTAATCACGTCAACATTCAGTAAATAATTCCAGTCATCATCATCGTAGTTCGTACACATTCACATCATCATCGCTCTATCGTTTCTAGGTAAAGTTCTGTTCGCTTTTAACAACATTATGGAAGAGTTCATATGTGCATTTACGTCATCATATAATTACATCCACAACACGAAATACATCAAGTTCACACAACTATGCATCTATTTGCATATTCACTGCATCACACAACCACGTAAAATCGTACATGTCGCAATACCGTTTAACCTTTTAGGTCAACGTGTTCAGCAACACATCACGTAGCATCTTAAGTGCCAGTTACACAACTCGTACAACAACGCTAGCCTCATAAGGGCTTAATACAACGTCAACGCACATTTTCGTACATGATAACACAAAACGCACTCGTCTGGTGCCAAAATCGTAAAGCACACATCGACATATATACAGAATACAAGTACCATTAAAATCTATGAAGTTTCGGTTGACCTTTAAATTTGTTTATTATGTTTATTATTCGAATGTCCGGCGGTTGTGTACATCAACCTCTAGACGTTCGTGTGTTCCTTGTCAGTCCATTTCTAGGTTTAGGCACACGTCTTTAGTTCCAAAGTTGGTGTCGCCACGGCCGTTTGACGCTGCCAACGATGGAGTAATTTTCGACATTGCCTTTCAAGCCAATCAGCCTTACATGTTATTTGCCTACCATTTGTAGGTGTAGTTTCTTTGACATATTCCATCCCAATACTTATTTTCCTTACATTACGTTAGCCTTACCTTTTCCCTTTCCAATATAGCATAAGGTCAACTACAATTTTGGGCATTATTGGTTTCTCTTGTTGTAGTTTCGCAGTCGGTATTCGGACATTAATTTTAAGGGTACTTGCATAGGTCGACATGTTACGCGTCGACCATCGCGTAATAATACGTAACATCGCAAAAAACCTTTATGTCGCTTAATCTTCAAAACTCGTTTCATATCGTTAGCGCGTTTCGTATGCTCGTGGAGGCGTTCGTCGCACTCTACACTCTCATCAAAATTATTGCCATCAACATTATCATCATTTACATTGAAAATCGTATTGTCAAACGGAAACAAATATGTGGCGTCATTACTGGGCCACTCAACGCGGTTCGCGCTTGTCCTGTCAATGTGAACATTGGTGTTTGGACCAATTATAGCTCGAGTTGAGATAGGTATGTCAACACCGGAATTTTTATCAATGACTTTCGTTCTTGCGCAATAAATGCCGGCATTTGGCATTGACGTTTCCGTAGCGCCAACACAGCTTTTAAGCGAAAGTTCGTTTTTAATTCCGTCCGTTTCTTGTCTGTCGTCGTCATGATCTGTTTGCAGCTCGTTTCGGCGTTCCAATGCAGCGCTGCGTATTTCGCTGCTGTCGGGACATTTTTGCCGTAATTTGTCAATCAAATACGTGTTGGCCTGCTCCTTTGCTGCTGGCGTTGGCCTCGCATGCATCTCTGCGTCGTCGCAGTCAAATATGGAGTTATCGGCTTGCATCGGCGACTCGTAGCCGTATAACGAGCTGTCACTCATTTGTACAACTGCGCTCGGTGCCTGGGCACGTATGAGCTTTTGTGCTTGCTTGTCTGTTGCGTCCTCATTCACGCCAGAAATGCAGTTTAAGCTTTGCAGTGCATTGTCGTTACCTGACCTCAAGTCATTCATACATACAGTATTCACAGACAAATTCTTTTTGTATTTGTCTTCGAGCATTTGGCGAGCTGAATTTGACGGCCTGAGTTTGTCATGGTGTATAAAATTTTTCAGAATTTTGCCAGTATATATGTGCGAAAGTTTGTAAGTATTGTGGTCACTTTTTGCCAAAACCAAGAAGGGGCCAGTGAACCTTGGCACTGACTTCCTATATTCGTCTGGCTTTATTATTTCGTTGGCTAAGTACACGTGGTCTCCAACTTGGTACTGGTGGTCCGTTTTGGATTTATTTTGCGCGGCTATTGCCCGCTCTCGGTTGTTGTGTGCAAACTCTTGCACCTCTGACCTTAAAATTCGCATCTGGTCACGAAAACGATCTATGTTAATGTCCTCCCTGCTATGGGCTGGCAGGGTCGAGGCATACTGTAAGTCGGTAGGCAGTGTCATGTGACACCCGTACATTAAGAAGAACGGTGAGTACTGCCTAGTTGGTGTTACGGCAGCCCTGTATGCTCCGGCTATAGGAGGTAGCAGGCGATGCCACTCACTGTAATTAGAACAATGAATTCTAATGGCATCTATGACGCGTTTATTGGTTTGCTCGACCAAGCCATTGCTCCTGGCATTACGTGGCGAAATTAGCACATGTTTTACGTTGCATAGCTTAAATAAGCATTGTATCAAATGACCAGTAAAACTCTTGTGTCTGTCAGAAATTATAGTTCTCGGACATCCATATTTGCAGATCCATCTTTCAAAAATCGAAATAGCAGTCTCCTTTGCTGAGGTAGTTTTGGTTGGTATCAGTTCTACTTGCAGGCTAAATTCGTCAATAATTATTAAAACGTACTGAAATTTATGTGTTGCATTCGGAACTGAGAGCCTTAGGTGGTCGATGTGAATTGTATGAAACAAGGTTGCAGGAATGTCCCGAGTTTGAATTTTGGCCTTTATGGGATGAGTGTCGGCCTTGACCTTGTGGCAAATTTCACACGAGGCCACAAATTTCCTAGTGTCATTATATATGTCCGGCCAATACACCTTTGGCTTCATACTCAGGAACATTCTTTCTGCTCCAGCATGCATCAACTGATTGTGGTAATTTTGCAGGAGCTGCAATCGCATGTGGCTCGGTATGCATAACTGTCGCATCAGCGGTTGTTGCATTTTATTATTTTTGCGACGTGAAGCCATTAAATGAAAAAGCTTGTTTTCCATTATTGCGTAATAATCGCTCAGCAAAAGGACACGTCTAGCCTGCTTGTCATCGCCTGGCAAATTTCCGTATAAGAAATAATTTATTATATTTCCGAAATCTGCGTCTTTCGCTTGTGTCTGTAACGTTATACTGACATCGTCGTCAATTGCAGCATCTGATGGCGCGCGCCTGTCTACCTCGTCGGGCGGGCCACCCACGTCGCTTCTGCCGCTGAGCACGTCGCCCGCGTCACTGTTGCCGCCCGGGCCGCCCATGCAGCAATTAGTGTCCGGTACCGCCGCTGTATCATTGTTGGTGCTCAGACTGAGACTGTCGGCGAGCAATTGAGCCGCTGTCGATGCGTCTGTCGCAGTGTCGGCGCGTTGCCGCGACCGCCAGTTCTTTATCTTGTCTGTCCTATCTGTCTTCTTATGCCTTTGTATTACTGACAAAAAATGCGTGTTTTCATCATTAGTCTCGTGTTTATCCGTGTAGACCGTTTTAACATCATCACACATATTATTATTGGCCTGGTCTGGGCCTGGTTGTTCTACATCAGCTATATCATCGTCTTTCGTCACAACATTATTAGTTGTGCAAACAGCGTCATGCCTTGCACACATGGCATCATTAGTTATACGTACAACGTTATTACACAATGAAGCATTATTTACAGCGCATGCCACATCAGCATTTGTTTGGCTGACAACGTTCTGTGCAGTGTTATCATCATTATCATCCATCTTAGCATTGTTAACTGCACCAACAATATCATCATTATCATCAAGTCCACGTATCGTACACACAAAATCGTCATCATCTGAGTGGCGCTGCTCCTGGCATACGGTTAAATTATCAGCTTTAATGTCTGTTATGCGAGAAATGGCGTCCGCAACAGGATTAGCTCGACCAGCCACATGTTTAATGGTAAAGTCATACTGACTTAAAAATATGGAGGCTCTCACCAGGCGAGAAGGTCCAAACTTTAAATTTTGTATGTATGTTAGGCTGACATGATCGCTCAAAATTTGAAATTTTGTGTTGGCCAAATATGAATGGAAAGTACGTATGCCAGTGAGCAGAGCTGCCAACTCTAAGTCTGTAGCCGAATAATTACGCTCTGCACGAGTTGTTGCTCGTGCTCCATAATGTAAAACTGTCTCTGTGCCATCTGAATTAATGTTCGACAATACATAACCGAGTCCCGTAGCACAAGCATCTAAAGTTGATCTTAGTGGTTTATTTCGGTCTGGGAACCCAAGTATGGGCGGTCTGCAAAGAGCATCACGGAGGTCACAGAAAGCTGTCTCTTGTGCCTCTCCCCACATGAACTTGGCGTCCTTGCCTAACAGCTGACGTAACGGTGCGGCTCTTTTGCTATAGTTTCTTATCAGTCTTCTGTAAAAATTTGTCAGACCGAGATAACGTTTAATCTCACGTACATTACGTGGTCGTGGGTAATTTTGCATGACAGAAGTGCGTGAGGTGTCGACAGAATAGCCTTTCTGGCCTAGGTGGTAACCAAGAAAATTTACACTGGACATCGCAAATCGGAGTTTGGCCGGGTGTAGACGTAGTTTGTATTGTCGGAATCTAGCAAAAATTTGTTCTAAAATCTTCAGGTGTTCCGTCATGTTTCTGGAGTAAGTTATTAGGTCGTCAACATAAATTATTAGGGTGGTTCTCAGCTCTTTCGCAAAAATCGAGTTTAATGCCGCAGTAAATGCACAGGGACTATTACGATAGCCCTGAGGTATTCTTTCAAATTCCAAGTGGCGAGACTTAGTGGAAAAAGCAGTACAGGCTTTAGACTCCTCAGCGAGAGGAACGCTATAGAACCCAGCTTTTAGGTCCATGACTGAGTATATGGTTGGTTGCTCTTCACCTATTTCGTCAAACACCTCCTCTAGAGAAGGTAAATTGCAATATAATGGTTCCGTCTTAGCATTCACTCCTCTAAAGTCGACCAAAAATCTGCTGCTCTTGTCCGGTTTGGATATTAGAAATACCGGACTGTTCCACGGACTATTCGACTCACGCAAAATTCCGGCATTTAATAACTCATCACATTGTTTTTCAAGATTCCGCTCTTGTGTCGGGTTATATCGAAAACGTCTCTGATTTAGTGGTTTGTTATCTATTAAAGGTATAGTATGCGGCGAGATATCGGCCGCAGGGACATCTTTATAATCGGTGGCGAAAATATCTCTGTAATTGTATATGAGGGCCGTTAGTTGCTCCAACTCGGCCTTGTTACATGCATCGTCACCAATCCGCACGCCTAGTGACGTTAAATATTTTAGTCGCTCCTGATGGCAAGGTAAATCGGTTTCAGTCGCGTTTACATCATCAGTGTTATCATTGTTAACCACATCGTCATCATCGTCTTTGTCATTCACCACACTCATATTTACAGCATTCACGCCCACGGTGCTTAGGTCAACTTCAGACAAATATGCGAACGGAAATCCAATCGGTAAGTATATCCAGCGCCTGGTTGGGTTTAACAAACGACACATCATCACACCTTTACTGGAATCCTGTAACACATTGGCTACGAGGATGTTTCTGTTTATAGCCGGTGGCAAGGCTTCAGTTATGCCCGTGACAATTCTGTCTTGACACTGCATTTTGGCTGGTAAAATAACCTCGGAAAATGGTGGAATTCTTGTTTTCTTGACGGTTTTTATGGTAGTGTCAGTCTCCGAGCTAGTTATAAGTGGGATGGTCAGGACGTCCTCGTATAGTGTCAGAGTTTTTGTCTTGAAATTTATAATAGCTTTGGTCTCCTCCAGAAACGGAGTACCCACAATACAATTCTGACTCAAATTCTCAATAACATAGAAGGTCACAGGCACTAATAAACCGTCAACGCGTACATCTAAATCAACCACGCCGACAACGTTCAATGTCGCATCGTTTGCTGCTTGAAATTTCTGTTGCACATGCTGCGGTTTTACTTCCGCTTTTACCTTCAACTTCCGAAGAAATGACAAAGATATACAATTACAAAAAGCACCTGTGTCGCACAAAATACGAGTAGAGGTCTTGCCCACCTCGGCAAAAAAATAGGAATTTGTCGGGCTATTGGAGATCGAGAATACCTTTTTACTCTGCCTGTCCACCCGTGGCACCGCGGGCCCAAACCGCTAGTATTGGGTTTGGGGTTCTCTCTTCAAGGGACAACACCTGGAAAAGTGACTTTGACCTCCACAATTATAACACGTCGCGTACAGTGCACGACAACTACCAGTCGGGTCATGCGACCGACCACACAAAACACAAAATCGGCCACCTGCATTGGCGTTCGGGGCCTGGGTTGGCGGCACGGCTGTCGTCTGTGGCCACGGTTGTTGTCCAGTCGATTGGTTCGGAGGAAAACCGGCCAAAGTTGCTGGTGTGGCGAATGACGACGGCACCATCGGTCGACCGTACGCATCGACACCGATCGTTGGTTGTTGTGGTGGCGTTGGCACGACATACGGCATCGTCGGAGGTGCCACCGCTGGTTGGGAGACCAGCGGCGTCGCCGGAAACGTTGGATACGGCGTCGACTGCGGTCCGTACATGGGCCAGTACGGTTGGGTTCCGTACGGTCCGGTCCACTGGGGTCGTGATCCCCAGCCGCGGCCGCGTCCTCTGCCTCGTCCGCGACCTCGGTTGCTGAATGCGGGTTGTTGGTCGGCTGACGAACCTGGAGCGGACGTTCCCGTGGATGGCGTCGTTCCAACGGCGTTCACGTTGACCACCGCTTCTCCGGTCGTGACGGAGGTGGTCGCGGCGGCGGACATCTTACCGACCGCCTCTTGTATAGCGTTCACCTGGCCGGCGAGCTGCTGCAACAGCAGCCTATCGGCCGTCGTCGGAGTCTGGTCGGTGGTCGCCTCGGCCAGTCTCGCCGCCTCCATCACTTCCTCGATGTTGCTGCATCGGCTCAATAGAACAAAGCGTCGTATGTCCTCTTTCAATCCCTGGATGGCGGCGTGCCGTACCAGGTCTTCATCTCTGACCGGTATGCGCGCCGCTATACGTAGCGTCGCCGTTATGAAGTCCTCGGCGGTCTCACCCGGGCGTTGTCGTCGGTTCCACAATGCCGCCACATTAGCGTTCTTGCATGCAGCGTTGGCGACAAAGCGGTCGTTGAATTTCTTGACCACATCTCGGAAATCGCGTGTGGCTTCGTCTGGAAGGGCACGCAGCCAGTCTGCCGCCGCGTCCGTCATAAGCAGCTTGAATAACTGCAACTTTTGTTCATCGCCGAGCCGTTTGTAGTCCACGTATTGAATGAACCGATGGAGCCACGCGTCGGCATCCACGCGACTGGCCCCGGAAAACATCGGCGGGGCTAACGACAGCTCTTCCACGGCGGAATGTACGGGCGCGGGTCCGTCGCGGTATCCCGCTCCGACGTCGTCACACCGCGCCGATGCGCCCATCCCGCGCATCCGAGACGCGATTCGCTCCTCTTCCGTCAACATGTTCAATGGTGAAGTAACGGCTACCTCGAAATCGACGACACTGTTAGTACTGACGTCCATCCGAGATGAGGATATCGATGACGACCACGAGCGACTCGGTGTATACTGTACACGATCGACAGCTGCAGAGGCGCAGTGACAGCGACAACGACGACAATTATATACAGTATTTACAACTTTCAGTCGAGCAGTAGGTCGGCGATTCGTTGCCCGTATTCTGTCCACCACTTTGTAACCGGGTACCGGTCACAAGATTAACGACACAGTTCTCTTATATGAAAATCGTGTATTCCACTCTTCTAAGCATTTCCACTCTTCTAAACACCGCCCGGCACTTCCTCCCGTGCCGTCTCCAAAAACCCCCACCTCCACTTACGCGATGACCAAAAGGTCCCGCGCACGTCCAATCAGCATTCAGTTGTCCGATGTCGACCAGTCGCTGCCGCTGCTGCTGCAGCTGGCTCCTCCTGCAGCTGGCTCTCGGCCACCGGCGTCGAATGGTCGACTCTCCCCCCGTTACACATGCACACCATTCTAGTTTTCCGTAACCAACGTCATGGCAATAGGCTACTCCGACGGGGATCTGCCCCGCTAACGCGGGTATCGAATGCAGCTGAGGTATGAAATAAATCACGATGTTCGACAAACTCGCTAAGTATCTCCGAAATAAATAATTTTGGTTCCCCAAAACAAAAGTCAAGTGTCACTGCAGTTTCTCTGGTCTCTTAAATACATTTGCAAAGACCACGGCAGAATACAAGTAGCCCTGCTGTCGCAGAGAGGCCGCGCGATGCTTCGTGTCTGTCAGTAGTTAGCTTCAACAGTACAACACGTCGAGCGCAATCTTTTGTTATTAGTTACTTCCGCTTCAGATTTACGGTTTACCGCTGCATACAAATTTCTGTTCTCTTCTCTTCGTCGTGGTGGTCCATACTGGTTGTGATAAACAAAGATTTACTGATGCGTCGCCGTCTGTGCGGTAAACTGCACGGTGGACGGTCGCAGTTGTTGTTCGCACTCCACTAGTCATCGATCGATAGCCAGATATCCGTCGAGAATCGCATCGCATTTTGCCTACCCCACCTGCATTCTACGCCCTTGTTGTAGTGGGTCCCCGTCGGTATATTCGTTTCGACAGAGTCTGCGAACGTGATGTAGGGGCGTCAATCTGTCTCCAACATTGTGAGGGTCCAAAGTCCCTCCCCTCCCCTCCTCACCCCTCCCCTCCCCTCCTCTCCCAATCCTTCCCCTCCCCTCCCCTTAGAAGTAGGCCCCTTAATCCAGCTAGGGGGTCTGGGGGAGCGCTGTGTGCAACGATTTTGGTGCATTTTCACGGTGAAGGAACGCTGCTGGTGGCATTCAAGATGCAGCACGGTTTGAAACATCAAAAAACGGTTTTTCTTTACGTTAGCCAGATTATTGTGAGGGTCCAAGCCATACAGGACCCTCAAAACCAAATCATTGTGAGGGTCCGGACCTGTGGACCCTCACGGGATCGATGCCTATGACGTGATGGACAGCGTGTCACGTTTAAACTTTGCTTGACAACCTACAAATGCCTGCACGGTCTGGCACCTCACCAGGTTCTGCACACCGCTCTCCGCCGTCGCCGGCCGCACACACTTGCGTTCTGCCGATCAACACAAACTGTTCGTCCACCGCACGTCTACATCGACGTTTGGTTCACGGGCGTTTTCCTCATCGAGCCTGTTGTCCTGGAATGCTCTTCCCCCGCAGCTTCGTGACCCAGCTATCTCCATCAGCATCTTTAGACAATCCTTGAAAACTCATCTTTTCAACAACAACTTCACTTGGCTTGGCTTGACTTGACTTCACTTGGCTTGAATTCACTTGGCTTGTCTTGACTTGACTT
>Ga0209149_1001689_pt1 | contig 11546 bp, 6 predicted proteins | sample WorMetTyACAVOLI2_FD_187423 | JGI IMG/M metagenome (GOLD analysis project Ga0209149, IMG submission 187423) | Marine gutless worms symbiont microbial communities from Max Planck institute for Marine Microbiology, Germany - Olavius algarvensis... ...
CCAACGGCAATTCGAATTATAAGGCCTAAATTCGACGAAGGGATTTATTGACAAACGATCTACAGTGTCTTATTTATTTCACAACCCTAGACAAGATTAACACCATAGTTATATGCGGTCCGCCACAGTCGGTTGACCGCACACAGCGACGGAAAGTGTGGTCGTTCAACCGTGACGAGCTGATTACATAACACGCACGGTCATCACGGCATGTCCGCTGATGCGGACGCTTCGCCAATTAGGAACGCTTTTGGTGAATTATGGCGAGATCTCGCGCATGTAGGCCTAAGTCTAGCATTGGGCAAAATCTACAGCAGATGTCGAAAAAAATCTAGATTTCGATTTTTTTAGATTTCCAGAAAAAATCTAGATTTTCGATTTCGAATTCGGGAATCGTCCATCACTAGCTGAGAGCACAAACTCTGCCAAGGCTGCTGCATTGTTGTGGAGAAGCGCAGTGGTGCCCTCTGATGAATGACAATATATCGTATCAACTGAAGCCTATTTCGTAATGTTAAGAGAAGTAGAAAAGTGACTGTGGATCTATCCGGATTTAAATCTACACCAAAATTTAACCACTTCTAGAGGGTCATGCCTACCATGTTTGGTCAACATCTATAAATGAATTTGTGAGTTATCCTGCACACAGAATGAGTGACAGGCAAACATTGCCGTTCACATAACTTTTCTGAGTAATAACAAGTCAGTTTTTGAAGTGGTGTATTTAATATTGGGTTTTTATTAGAGTTAGTAATGATAAAGATAATGTTGAAACACCCAGAAATGTGTAAACATTTAATGATCAGACGGATAATTGTAGGCTAAAAGCCTATATTGTATTGACTTTTTGGGCCGAAAAATCAATCTTTCCGGAATAAGGCAGGCAAAACGCAGCCGATCCGGACCAAATTCGGTATACGTGGACACGTCAAGGGGTGCAACGTTCAGGGAATTTTGGGCGCGATCTGTCCATTTTGGACAAAATGGGGGCTGGGACAAGTCCCACGGAGCCCAAGTTTTTTTTGTGTGGTAAGCCACGCGACGTTTCGGCAACTTTGCAACGGCCAATTTTCACCAAATTTGGCCACGAAACGTTCTTCATTGTCCCGTCGCGGAATCCGGAAAGACATTTTCGAAAATTTTCACTAGGGGACTCTCTTCTTTTCTCTTCGGGGCAGACAGCTGTTAAGCTGTCTGGTGCTGAGGCCGCAGATCGGGCCCAATGCGCTGCCCCTAACTAACCAAAAACCCAACGACAAAGGCGAAGGGCTATATCCTCCTTAAAAAGGGTACAAGAAAGAAGCAAAAAGCTATCCATCTTACATAAAGGAATAATAAATACTAACTCCTTTACATTGGAGTTAGTTATCAATTAAGAATATTATAACCAGTCAGAAGACAGACCGGTATGCTAAGTTCCCGACGACAAAGTCGAAGGGTAGAAAATAAAAGAAAAATTTACCCTGCTTAAAAGCAGGGTCAGAAATTACCACCAACTGGTGGTAACATGCAGGGCTTCCTCCGAACACCCTGAAATGCCACAAGTTGTACTACTGCACAAGATGCCTTGTGACAGCACATCCTGTACAGGAACACAAGTAGCCAACCATTCATGACCGCTTGCGCTCGCCAAGTCATGAACAGGATCCCCAGAAACGTAACGCCCCCCTGAGCCGGGTGCTGAGGGCCGCTCCACTCATGCTCAGTGAGCAGAGCAAGATACTTACCAGCACAGAGAAACCGACAACCAGCAAGGCCGACCCCCAGACCGAGGCCCCCACCGCACCCAGGCAAGGCGACCCCGTGTCCCGTGTTGCATTGGCCCGCATTATGGAATCATCTCCACATTGAAAATTCCTGCGGTTTCCAGTGGCGCGACATGGACGTTGCAACTCCGGAATTTCCTCAGGACTTGCATAACACAAGGTCCAGAGTACTTTCGCCACCTTTTACTAGGGGTCATTTGCCCCCAAAATCTGAAATCGAGAATCGGTCAAACAGGCACCTCACTCAGAGCAGGCTACAGGTCATGGGATGCACTGTAGAGAGATACTGTTTACTCCACGTTGTAGTCCAAGGGCCAGGAAGTTTCCAAGGCCGGTCAACTTTTCTCTATTACGCACGGTTGCGGAGCTACGGGGCATCAAAGTTGCGCAATTTTCGGATTTTGGCTTATTTTCCCCATACAAAACCCCTAAAACATACCGTCCGGTGACCAGCATACAGCCCAGGGGTTGCATCGCAGAATGATTCCGATTTTTCCATGTGATAGTTGAAGGTCCAGGAGATTTCGGCACAGGAGATTTCCTACGATGTCTGATAGGGGAGCTGGGGAGTGGGGACCCCCAAACTTGCCCAAATTTTCACCTATGGCAAATCCATAAAGAATGCAACTGCACGGTGCATCAGATCTGTACCAAAGATGTCTGAAAATGCGCAATTCTAAGGACGGGTGTACTTTCCCACCAAATATCTTTGCCCATACCCCCAAAACCCCATTTTGGGAGACCTTTGAATGCAAAACCTATTATACAGATAGCTCTCCATAAGTCACACGTTAATGGAGCTACGAAGGTGAAACTTTACTGCTATATAAGTATAGGCAAGTACTTGGGGTGTGTCAAAATTTTCTGCTAGGGGCATCTGGGAGCATAGGGCCCCCTAATGTAAATTTGGGACCCCCCCTGATATCTCGGAAACTACTAGAGCTAGAAAGGTGAATTTAAAAATACCGTTAGATGTGGTAAATTACCCACTTTGGGTACAAAAATTATTATATTATATGATAGAACATGAGGGTGGCTGCCATATTGACTTTCGACAAATGTCTATCTCTGAGGCAGACTATGGCTAACAACTGCAAGACGGCTTTCAGCCTACATGTAGTCGAGAGCGCTAGCGACGACTACAAGTTCTAGTTATAGTACTGAAGTTGAATTCAGTGATAATATATGTTAGTGCGTATTGAAGTTTTAATAGCCATACATGACTAGTGTTGTGAAAAGTTTAATGTGTATTTTCCTGGAAATGTTCTAGTGTACAGTGAATTTTGCTCTCAGCTGTCTGTAGTCAGTAATGACTTACATTCCTTTTGTGTGTCAGTTGTTTATCGCATGGTATATATCAGTCATACATATAATAGTTCGCCTTTCTGCAGAGATTGTGGAAAAATGGTTGCAGCTCTGACAAAATTTGACTGTTATTTTTTCATTCTCGACACGAGACCAGTTTTGTAACCAGTTTACTGACTGTCTTTTTTGTCAAAACTGCTTAACAGCCATGTGATGTATATAATACTTCTGTTAGAACTTAGAACCCTATTTATTGGAAACATTCGATAGCTATAATGAAATGAACTTTTGTGTACATTATTGGATTGGTAATTGTCTGATTTGGATTAGGGCACCATTCCCTAATCCTGTTGTGGCACCTAGGGCTTCCATTCCCTAGCTGTTTGGGGATTTATCCCTGAACTGTGCTGCTGTGTGTTGGCCCTATGTTAATTAGGAGACCTTCCTCAGAGAACGCATCAAAGTGAATGGCAAAACTAACAACTTTGGCACAAACGTCGCCATTGAACGATCCAAGTCGAAAGTTGTCGTGTCGTCGGAAATTCCGTTTTCAAAAAGGCCGGTACCAGTCTTGCTTTCAACCATGTTGAGTTTATTTTTCACCTTCGTGTATAGCTGCAATAACAGACATTAAAGCAAATGTCCTACACATACTCAAGACATAACATGTTAGCATTTACCTCCAGTGTTGTGACACCTGTTGGTCGGGGCAGGGGCTTCTACCCTGTAAAAACTGCTCAAGCAGTCTTCACGTGTTTGTTGGTGACCTTGGCAACCACAGGCTAACGCAGATAAATCTGGAAAATAACAGTCATCTGTGTGTACTAGGTATGTGTGTGCCTGTCCAAAAATATTGTTGCTTGCTTTCGACATATCTAGATTTACATCTCTGTGCATTTGGGATGTAGGCATAGTTGGAATGATTTCGAGGTTCATCACTTTTTGCCGCGCGATGCTATGCATAAGCGTGGCCTATGCCGTCATGCGGTGTCTGTGTGTGTGTGTCACATTCGACGTTCGTGGATCATGTCAAAACGAATAAAGATACATGTATCTACAAAATTTTTTCACCATCGGGTAGCCACACCATTCTAGTTTTTCCATGCCAAACGGCATAGCAATATTCTGATGGGAACCACCCTGACGGGGGCATAGAATGCAGGTGGGGTAGGCAGAAATCACGATTCTGCGCCTATCTTGCTGTAGTGCCTGCTGTTATCGCTGCAACATGCCAGGTGTTGTCAACAGTGTCGCCGGTGGACGACGGCCACCGTCTCGCAAGTTATGACACATCACTGGTAGTAACTAAGCGGTGGTGTTGATTGTGGGAGAAGACGACGATATGTTTATGACAAGCATCCTCGACGTTATGCCAAAGACAACAGAACAGCATATTTAACTGCACGCAGGGATAAATCTGTAGCTTACGTAACTAACAATAAAAGACTCTACTCTACATTTTGTACTGCTGAAGCTAGCTACTGTCAGATACGAAGCATCGTGCGGCCTCTGTGTGACAGCAGAGCTACTTGTGTTGATTACAGCCTAGGGCATTCCTTTTCCTTAAACATATTAAGGAAAGTGTGGAGAATAGTAAGTGCATCAGTAGTGGGAACCAATATGTGTATCTGTGTTTCCTTTGTGTGTTTCAGCGTGACCTAGGCATAGGCATGTGTTCTGTCCGTCATGCTGGTATTCACTCAAAACTGATAATCATTGGATCATGCAGCTTTCACAGACGGACAACCCAGGGACTCTAGTTTTTTAGACCAACTCCTTGCCCTAACCCTGGATATCCCAGTCTGGAAAAACCCACATAAGCATGTGTCCGTGCCATCTGTGGTTACTGTGTAAAGGCAGCAGTGTGACGATGACGTGTATGAGGGCAGCTGACGACTGTGAAATTTACACGTGTTCTTCCTAATGTTGTATCGTCATTCTCTGGGGATGGTTTCTGAATTTTAGCATATTTTGTTTAATATCTATGCATAGACTGCAACTTTTATGCCTCTGTCAGTCTAGACTGGTGATGGATGACTTGGCACTGTCCATTCGGACCGTCAGCAGACGTCTGCGTTGAGCTGTGCAACAGTTTTAGATATAGATTTTGTAAAGTGCCCCCACAACTGTGTGATGGCAGTGCTATCATCCTGACATTTTTAGTAATGGTAGTAGACTGGCCGAAGGCATCATGTTTTCTACCTGGCCATTTGTCCTGTCCATTTGTATGTTTCCAATCTTGTGAACGCGATACTTTGGAAATGAGTGAACCGATTTTGCTGCAAATTGGTGCAAGTGGTGCACAATCAAGGGGATGAAACGAGTGTGTTGTGTGACACAGTCGTTTAAAGGTCACATGATTCCAAAGTAAGATTTGGAGACCATTAGCATCATTCTCGACCAGGTGTTCTAGTTAATTTAATTGTTAAATTTTTTAACAAAAATGTGCTGCATATTGTTTGGTCTTGGTGCAGTTGAACTCTATCATGCGCCTCATCTCTGGTACCCTCCGTTCTACACCTCTCCCATGGCTTCCAGTGCTCTCCAACATTGAACCATGCCCTACGAAGGAAGGCTGCCACTGACAAGCTGTTGGAGAAAATCGTCAGATCAGACATAACAGTTGGCCAATCGAGCCTGATATCCTTAACCCACCATTGCTACGATTGACATCCAGGAAGCCTGGATGTCCTGGATGTCAAGGACATCCTGGACTTGCAACCAGTTGACATCAAAAGTCGATGGAGGCATAACTGGAAGTCGGCTCAGGTGGTCAATTCTCACCTAGTGTGCGATCCCACAATCCGGCAGCCGGGTTTCGACCTCCCTCGGCAACAGTGGTCTCTGCTGAACCGTTTTCGCACGGAACAGGGACTCTGCAGTGCCTGCAGAAGCGAGACCCAGATGATGTTCCACGTTGTCGAATCCTGTCCCCTGACAAAACTGAATGGCGGCTTATCTCGGCTACACTCTGCGGATGAAGACGCTGTTTTGTGGCTCACCAGTTATGGTTCATGACACGCATACGAGAAGAAGTTGTTTTGGTGATGTGAATGTAAGATGCTTAAACTACAGCGGGATATAATATAGCAGCGAGTTTTGAATTTAACTGTGTAAGCTACAATTTTGCATCCAGTATATATTTATTGTAACTTTGGTAGAATTTTGTCAACAATAGCCATGTCAGAGAAGAATTGGGTTGCTGTAGTGATGTTTCATTTTCATTTGTGCATGTGGCTTGCAGATATCTGAAGTACCTGACGAAGAAGTATTTGAAGAAGAACAACTTGAGAGACTGGCTGCGTGTTGTTGCAAGCGCAAAAGATGCGTACGAGTTGCGATACTTCCAGATCAACAATGAAGATGAGGAAGAAGATGAAGACAAGGACTAGAGACTTGCGTGTAATCCTGATCTGACGGCAACAAAAGCTCTAACTATAATGTCCTGCTGTTGAGATTAAAGTGAAAATGTGGAACAGTTATGTCGCAGTTGTTGTTTTCTCCATAGATAGAATACACAGAATTGCCGTGCATAAAGTTTAAAGACACAGGGTGCCGTAAATTTCCAGCTCGAGTCCATTAATGAAAAGATGTAAATTGGGCTGAAAAAAAATTAAATATGTTAATTTTCATTAAAAATAATTTTCATTACATGTCACATAGTTTGTTTGCCGTTTTAAATTGTACTTGTGCAAATAATATTTAAATGTGAAATGCACCACACAGATAGAACTGAATAAGCTGATATATGCAATGCCTTTCTATATGTCATATAATTAACAAAGTACAGTCTGTTTTTTTGGCCAACCTTGTACAGTGTTACCATTTTTTGGAAAATGTGGTAAAATAATGGAATTGTAGAATGGTCAAGAAAATGACAGGGAAAATGCAGAAAGTTCGAGAAAAATTGGGGAATTTTTGTAGTAATGGAAATTTTTTTGTAACACTAAATTTTTAATGTGCTTGTAACACTACACTTTGATATCGCAGATTAAATTTGTTTGCCAAACAGCAGTTTGCTAATGGACAATCGCTTCAAGTCCACAACCAAAACGAGTTGCAATGCAGTTTATTGAAAAGAATACCAAACTAGAACCTGTGTCGACAAATTTTGCACATTTGTTCAATTTCTTTGTTGCAAATTTGGAGAAATCGGGAAATTTTTTCAGTCTTGAAAGTGGTTACCCTGCTTGTAATACAGGGTGCTTTAAAAAAGTAGCTCCCCCCCCCTAAAACTTTTTGGAATATTTTTCACTTTGGTTAAGTCTTCTTGCATGAAATTTGTTGGCAATTCATATCCACATGACTTGCCAATTTTTGTAGATTTACTTTAGTATTTCTTGAAACACGGCACCATTTTTCCAGGAGTACCCATCATTTTCACTGTCATGTTTTGATTCACCCAGAAAATAAAAATGCAGTGTACGAGCTTTTTGGAAATGACATTTTTTGTCATGGCATGTCTTAGAACGTTTTACTTGTCATTTTACTTGTCGTCGTCGTTTCGATGCTTACAAATTGTCTCGCTGCATGTGCCCATCTAGCTATAACCGTTTCTGAGATAGAGCAAGATATTGGTCGAAAATCGTCATTTTTTCGTACCCCCCTTGCATTCGATGCCCTCGTTAGGGGGGTTCCCGTCGGAATATCGCCAACCCGTTTGGCGTGGAAAAACTAGAATGGCTTGGCTACCCGATGGTGAAAAATTTCTAAGATATCTTTATTCGTTTTGGCGCAACTCACGAACGTAACAGACAGACGGACACTGCATGCCGGCAATAGCGGCACTTATGCATAGCATCGCGCGGCAAAAACAATCTTCCCATTGGTAGGCCCTACCAAGCTTTAAAATTATGTCAATAAAATGTTAATAGTAAAAAATCAGACAGTTATCGATTATTTACAAGACACGACGGTGAAAACTGATGTCATTTCCAAAAAGCTGGTACATTGCATTTTCATTTTCTGAGTGAATACTCTCAACTTGACACGTTGAAAACTGGGTACTCGTGGAAATATTAATGCAATTTGATGAACTATTAAGGTAAATCTACAAAAAATGGTAGATGTATGTGGATATGAATTGTGAAATTTGCAAAATTTCACACAGAAAGACTCAACCGAAGTGAAAATATTCCAAAAAAGTTTTAGGGGAGCTACCTGTTTTGAAACACCCTGTATGTTTATAATAGCAAAAACTAAACTGTCAGACAATGGAACTTGATAGTCAATAGACAGCATAGTAGAGGTAAACAATATTTCTGTGATATGTTAATGCCTAGCTTTGTAAAAAACATACGATTTTTCTTACACTAATTCCATTTTAGAGCAGACTAATGAATTTCTTGATAATGTGGCATATTGCCGACCTAAATTTTTGTGATGCTTTTGTCTTAGTTTAAGTTTATTACACAAGTCATAGAGTCCTATCGATACGTTGCGGAATCACCATGGTGTGGTTAGCGTTAGATAAAGAAACACTGCAGCGTTCAGTGCTGCTAAAGTAGTAGTTTGACTGGTTCGATCATCAGTGTTTATTGAAGCGACATGTAAGACCAGCTAAAAGATCCTCCGCTCATCAGCATGTCTTTGATAAGTGTCTCGATCGGCGTTTTGCCGACAAGTCGTACGAAGAACAGCTGTTCGATGACTTGTGCCGAGACGGTCCGTAGAGATGGCAGCCGCAGTAGCAACTTGCCGAAGCGTGTCGGCTGGCCTGGATACTGAGTCCGCACGTAGTCCTCCAGCGCGCACTGTGACTTCTCCTGGATCGACTCGATGTACGCCGCATCCGACAAACCGCATACGTCTACAGAAAGCAATACACATTTTTGACGCACTCAATACAGATACTGCAGAGCACGTCTTTATTATGCCCCCGACCGTAGAGAAGGGGGCAATAAGCGTTGCTTTTGTCCGCCTGTCTGTCCGTACTTTGCGTACTTAGCGAATAATTTAAGAACCAAAGGCCTAGCGTGCCAAATTTGGAAGGACGGTTCCCCACCTTAAGAGGTAGTCACACTAGTGCCGGAATGAGCCAGAATGCCATCGGAATGAAAATTCTTTGATAATCGAAGTGCATTCTAAAAATTCTGACTGCATTCTGTGTGCATTCAAAATATTCAGGCACATTCTTGTGACTGGCCGGAATGTAATGCTCATGCTCAAAACTTTCGGGGTGCATTCGAAGTGGAGAAATATCGAACGGCATTGGAAGTGTATTCTAACTGCACTCTTAATGTATTCTAAGTAGTCTTACAGCATTCGAAACATTCTGGTGTCATTGAAGGGAGAATCGAAATGGCAAGCCTCCTGTGATGGCCAGGTTCAAGACTGTCTGGGTAGCGCCTTCCTCATGTTGGTATCCTGCTTCTCTATCTTTGGCCCCACTCTCTGCACCAACTCATCAAACATGGCAGGCTCCATCCCGAGGTAGTTGAAGAAGGACTGCAGGTCTTCTACTCTGAGCTCCTCCATCAGTCTGGCGTAATGTGCATACAGCCTTTTCCTAGCTCTCCTCTGCCAGCCATGGACGGGTCTGAAATCTTCTGGGTCTTCTCCTCTTTCTTTTCCTGGCCTCCTCCACATCTCTTTCAAGCAGGTCTTGCTGGAGGACAGCAATCTGGAGCAAAGCAACATCATCCAGGGGGTCTATACTTCATAGCGGTTGTGTTGAGACTAATGAAAAGCTAGATTCGGCATCATTTTATACCCTATCGATCGGCCCTCTTTCGGCCATATTCTTGATACACTTGGAACATTCGAAGTACATTCTAGGTATTCCAGCTGCATTTTGTTTGCATTCTTGGACGCTCGAACCGTATTCGGCAGCCATTCCGCGAGCATTCTGACTGTATTCGTACAGCATTTGAGGCACCTTCCAACTGGACTTCAGGCGTTATTTGGGCAGCAATCGAACTGCAGTCGTGTGGCATTCAAAGTGCATCTTGAACATCATGACAGCATTCTAAATATTCATACTGTGTTCCAAACTACATTCGATCTGCATTCGACAGATACACTCGGAGTGTGCAAGAATCATTCGATGCGGGTTCGCAGCAAATTCTTAGTAGGCCTATTCGAACGGCATTCTTAGAAAATTCTTTTAAAAATGACATTCCCGCCCGAATGTGACTCGAATTTTGAAAATTGTTCATTCCGCCTGGTTCTGTTTCATTCCTTTTAAGTGTGACGGAGCCTTTAGATGCGACTCGCGCACCAGTTTCAAGGTCAAAGGTCAGGGTTAGAGGCGTGTCGGCCAAACCCGGCGGCCACACTGCGTGCTGCTTGTTGCTATACCAAATCACCATGCAAATCACTCAGTCTGAATGTCTGTCGACTATCGTTCACACACGTGTATCAGTGTAAACGACTTAACGTATCACTGGTAGCCAAAAGATATACATGTACACTGTGTCCCAAAAAAGGAAGCCACTTGATGTTTGATACGCTTAGCCTAATAACTTTGGCAAATGGTCCGATTCTCAAAATTCTTTCACCAGTTGATTCGTGAGAAATTCTCTGTAGGCCTACGTACTACGAAAATTTCCACATCGCCTGCAATGTGTTGCTACACTACCTTGTGAAATTCGAAAATCTAAAAATGTTACCAAATTTTCACGTTGAACGTGACAATATGTTTAACTAAAAGTTACTGTGAGATCTTATGTAACCTGCCACGAACATTGCACTATTGATTGTACTCAAACATGTATACAACACATAAAGTATAGAGTAGAAATAACGAAGACGTTGTGAAGATAGTCATGGTGAAAAAAATCACCATGATGTAACAACGCACAACTGAACAACGTTTAACTGCTGATTCGAGACGTCGTCTGACAAACTTCAAAATGTTAGTCAGTCAGTCGTTGTCAGCAGTCTTGAGACAGTCTGTCTAACCACTGTCAAATGTTAAATCAAGTGTTCAAAGTGTCCTCAGGAACATGGCAACAGCGCAGTATACATGACACGTGTTATGTATGCTGCGGCAACAGTTTGTTGAGGATGCTGTCAAAATCCAATAGGCCTACTTGTAGTAAGTGTGGAGATTCCCTCAGAGGTTAGTGATAGTGGCATATAATGATATAATAGCCATAATGCCTGTCTGGTTCTCCCACACTTCCTCCTCGTCATAGAGGTCAACTGGGATTTCCATTCCCGCAGCCAACAAGGGAGAATCCACCTTACCAGGTCATGCTCGCAACTGGGTTGGTTTCCAACGATGGAACGTGGTCGTGGACGTTGGAAGTACAGGAAATCGGGGCTGCCCAGGGTAGAACTGGGACCTCCGGGAAGTTCCATTCGCAAATGTCAATTACTCTGCTTTGGAAACGACAATTTGACGTATGTTACGATACAGCTCCGTCGTTGTAAATAGGCAAGCCATCGTAGGTGGGTAGATTACCGTGTGACGGTTTTAGACGGTTTTTCGCCCATCTCTACGTTATTCGTCGTAAAGAAATATTGTTCGCA
>Ga0209149_1001691_pt1 | contig 11543 bp, 5 predicted proteins | sample WorMetTyACAVOLI2_FD_187423 | JGI IMG/M metagenome (GOLD analysis project Ga0209149, IMG submission 187423) | Marine gutless worms symbiont microbial communities from Max Planck institute for Marine Microbiology, Germany - Olavius algarvensis... ...
AGTCTGGGGGCATCACCCCCTAATAGGGGCAAAACCGTATTTGCCTGCCTCCAGAACTCTCGTTATTATTAAAACGGCGAAGCGTAAATAAATTCAGGCATAGGTATTCTATGTTATGGGCGCTGAGTGTTGTTCTAGTTGCGAATACCAACGGACGGTTGGCTATCCCAGCACTAGCTGGGCTTCTTGTCTCTATATGGTAATCTCCTGGCGGAATTCTTCATGAGGTTATCTCGAAACTGCATAAACCAAAATCGACTTTTATCTGTTCAGCAGTTTGTTCGGGAACCCATGCATCTGTACATTGCGGTTCCTGTGCTTTGAATAACAGACTTAAATCGTTTTAGAGTTGTTTACACTGGTGCGGTAAGAATTATTGTGACCGTTCTGTCTCTCCTTTACCAATCCATCATTATGACTTGTCTCAAGTGTTCTTTTATCTGTTTCTGGTTTGCTAATGTATTTACTGTCTGCGATGTTGAATTGTGGCGAATATAATCGCATGTAATCGGCGTGAGACACTTGTACTGTTGTAGCCATGCACATCCAGATCAGTGAAACGATGTTCGCCGCTTTGACGGCGTCACAGCTAGGCTATGTCATGAAGCAGCGAGGTGAAGTTGAAATAAAGGTAAGATGGTCAATTTTTGAAGTGTTACCGGTACAAGGACGCACAGTGACCGCATTCGCATGCTGCTACATTTGTATGATGTAATTTCTTATTCGTACCATACTCCGCATCATACGTTGCCTTATTTGAAGCTATGCTTCGGTATTGAATTGTATGAGGGTTTGGATTAAAAACGCAGCTCTTTGCTCAGCCCTATCGATAGTGATACCCCAGGGGTCCGTTCTAACACACAGTTGGCCAGTCCCATATTTACCGCGCGACGCGTATGCGTAGCGCGGACTATGCCGTGTCAACATGTTTGTCTGTCCGTCCGTCCGTCTGTCTGTCTATCACACGCCGGTATTAACTATTAAGTCTAAACGGTTAAACATATCCTCAAAGTTTTTTTCACCGTCGGGTAGCCCCACCACTCTACTTCTCCCACACCAAACGGGATGGCAATATTCCGACGGGGACCCCCCTAACGGGGGCGTAATGCAAGGGGGTATGAAAAATCACGATTTTCGACCAATATCTCGCTTTATATCGCAAATGATGCAAGATATAACCATACTTACTATGGAAGACCAATAGGAAACCGAACCCAAGCTTTCGAATGATACCGGTTTGAATAATCTTGAGTGATCTTTAAACCCAGATTTCAAGGTCATGATATCATTTAACCTCAAATAACTAAAAAACGGTACCAGATAGAGCTATATTTACAATGGCGGACTAATAGAAAGTCGTATATGGTCTATCAAACGGTGCCATTATCAATAACCTTGAACAACCCGTAACCCAGTTTTCAAGATCATGCTATTCCTTGACGCTGAATATCTCATAAATAGTTAAAGATACGGCCATAGTTACTATGGAAAGCGAATAGGAAACCGCACCCAAGCTTTCGAATGGTACCAGTTTGAATAACTTTCAGTGATCTGTACAAGGTCATGATTATTCTATGTCAAATTACTTGAAAATGGTACAGCATACAGCTATACTTACAATGGCGGACCAGTAGAAAGTCGTATATGATCTGTCGAACGGCGCAATTTTCAGTGACCTTGAACGACCCTACCCCAGTTTCAAGGTAACGCTATTCTTTGACGCTGAATATCTTAGAAACGGTACGACATACAGACATAGTGTCATTGAAGTACTAATAGGGACTTACACATGCCCTACGCAACAGTGTCATTTCGAATGATCTTGAGTGATCTTGGGTGACTTAGCAAAATATTCAATGAGACGAAGGGTCGCGCGGTCTCTCTGCGACAGCTGAGCTTCTTGTATAGTGAGTGAGCGTTATGATAAGATCAGTAATAGCAATAGATTGGCTAACTTTAACCCTAACCATGGCATAGCCGTGTACATAGTCTACACAGAACGTGCACGTAGTGCAAAAACAAACATAGGCCACATGGTGTAGGGCCTACTGGTGAGTGCCAGCAAGTAATTTTAGTGTGTCAACGTGCTACTTTTTAATACCCCGTTCTAATTAACGAGCTCTCCTCAGCAGCCCTCCGAATATCTTCGCGGTCTTCTTTTTACAACAGATGTATTTATATTTTACTCATAGTAAGGTAATTAGATGCAACATACACCATTTGAGTTTACGAGGCCATTTATTATTCTACAGCTTGATTTACGACATAATTGACACAATCTCTAATAGAAAGTGATACACATTTCAGGGTAAAGGACTGCAGAAGACGTACTGGCTCGACGGTCGCAAAGGCCTCTCTCTACCGCTGCTTAGCAGTCAGGTGGATGTGAGCAGCGAAGAACCAGCTATTGATGTCCAAACAATCGACGACTGATTGACGACACTTAGGCTACTGTCGTCATCGATATTTAGCCGACTGTTTATACATCTGACTATACGCGTACATCACATTTACTCGTAAATTTGTAGGCTGTTATACTAAGCATGCATTCATGTTGTTATTTTGATTATGAGTTTCTTTTTGCTTTAATCAAATATAGGGAGTAGCGGATAAAAGCGTCCACGACTTCTGCATTATTTTATACCCGGTGTTTCATAGAGTAAAAGCAATTCCTTTTGTTTTCTTGAGCAACTCTTAGAAATATCCACCGATTTGAATGAAAATTTCAAACAACATAATTTGTCTTTTCGTCAAACGTTCTTTATTAGCGGGTTGTGGTGGACCACACACTGCCCATGCAGTTGCAAATATCAACAAAGTTAGAGATCTCGCACTGATTTGTGCTGACGCGCGATATTGATATAGGCCTAGCATGAAAATGATGAATCTCCGACTCTGGTGGTCAGGTCCACCAGACGCTCGACGCTCGGCGACCGCGCATTTCCCGTGGCAGCTGCACGCGCCTGGAACAGCCTCCCGCCAGCTGTCAGGGACGCGCCGTCACGTCTTTCCTTCCGGAGCCGCTTGAAGACATGGCTGTTTGAACTGACACTGGCGTGACACTGACTTCATTCTCCGGCTGCACTTCATTTCGTTTGCGATTTTAGTAACTCTGTAAAGTGCCCCTGCAATGTTACTCATGACAGTGTCACTCTAATCTTCATATTTTTAATAATAATAATAATTATTATTATTATTGTTATTTTTTTTTTTAATACCCTCGGTAGTAAAGATACAGAGGGTTAAAAGCTAACAGCAATTCTGTCCGTCTGTCTGTCTGTATGTCTGTCTGTCACGTTCCGGTATTGTATTGAAACGACTTAACATATCATCATACTTTATTCAGCATGTGGTAACCCAATCATTCTGCGCTGTGTCCACAGAAAACAAAGCCAGAGAATTTTTAGCATAATTTTAGTTAGGACTGCTGAAATTTTATAAAATTCGGAGGACTTATCCTGATTTTACTCAGAACACAACTGCAGTTGCATTTCTAACGAAGCTAGCTGTGTAATCATGATCATGAAGGCAGTCCAGTAGGTAGAGAACATTGTGCCTCAGCTTACTGGTCTAGCCTGGCAGAGGCGTAAAAAGTTACGCATCCGATACAAACGGTTTCAAGCAATGATAAAATATTTTGCTGATGACAAACAAACATTTAACCTACTTAAACTGTTACGAAACGTGTGATGAACATGGTATACTGCATGTAAAAGTAATTGTTTTGATCATGTGTTTGTTTACTTAGCTGTTTATCTGGTCTTACTTAAATTTGACACAATAGCCAACAACAATTTGGTGAAATTCATGGGCAGTACGTGCATACTGCAGTGCTGTTATTTGACAAGATGTAGGCTATGAACATTGAACACGCACCGGTCAGGCGTGTCTAACCACTGACAGTTACTTGAGTTACATACATACATACATAGGCCTACATTTATTTGACAACAAAAGGCCGATTGGCCTCTGACATGCTGCAATAGTGTTATAAAACAGTTTAAACGTAGCAATCATAAAACAATACTATTAAGCACGTAATGACATAAAAACGTACAATATAATATATTGTACGTTTTTTATGTCATTACGTGCTTAATAGTATTGTTTTATGATTGCTACGTTTACGTTTATCGCCTTGTGATACTGAGACATATTATGTCTCAGTATCACAAGGCGATATTCATTCAAAATTCACTTGGCAAAATTTCAACAAGAACATATTGGAGACAAAGTTATTAAATTTGTCTAATCCGGAGAAGTCCGTGGTTTCGGCGGGCAAGCTGTTCCACATACTAACAATTCGAACGCTGAAAAAATTGCGTCTGTTAGCTGAAACATCGCGGTTTGTGTAACATAATGCGTGACCTCGTAATTGTGACTGGTTTCTTGGAGTGAAAAATTTATCACTGTTTACACGTAGTAGGCCCCTAAACCAAACAATATTTTGTAGGCTAGCAACAAATCCAATGGAAAGGAGTTGTTATTTATTATTCCTTTATCATCATCATCAGTTTAATACGCCAAGTAGGCAGCAATAAGAGAAAAATACAAATAAAATACAAAATACAAAATAAGCAGAAGGATAAAGCTTTTTTTGCTAACTGTCTTTGGCCCTTTTTAAGGATGATATAGACTTTCGCCTTTGTCGTTGGGTTTTTGATTAATCAGGGGCAGCGCATTGGGCCCGATCGGCGGCCTCAGCGCCAGACAGTTTAACAGCTGTCTGCCCCGTGAAGAAGAGAGAACCTCTAAGAGAGTTTAGTGAGGTTTGGTTACACTGGGATGGGCACTGGGTCGAACTGTTACGGAAACGAAACAGCACTGGAAGGCCAACCTGTTCACTCCAGAAGTAAAGGTAAAGATAAGCCTTTAGACAACGTAGATCGAGTGTTTATAAGATAACCTACCTCTTTGTAGCGATCGTCTAGCCTGCTTGCATTAAGAATGTATTGTGGAAATCCGACCAGACTCCTCATAGCATCAGCCTGTAAACGTAGCAGTATATTCTACAGCCAGCCTGCATTACACGAGGACATTTCTCTTGTTGCTCCGCACTTATCAAGTGACGAGAGCAAACTATGATATTATCAGATACAACCTACAACAGTAATTGCAACGCTGTCATTAACACTGCGATAAACAAAAAACTTAGCTATCGCTAACTATTTCTGCAAAAGCATCAAGGATCCTTAATTTTGTTAGACGCAATGTCTATGGATGCTCTGCGGAGGCGAAAGCAACTGCCTACACCACCTTAGTAAGACCTCTTCTGGAATTCTCATCAGCAGCATGGGAGCCACATTTAGCCAAGGACGTACACCAACTTGAGTGTGTTCAGCGTCGAGCTGCTCGCTTTGTAATGAACGACTACCGCCGAACCACCTCAGTTACCAGTCTTCTCAATCAGCTTGAATGGTCACCTCTGTCAGTTCGCCGAAGAAATAGCCGCTTAGTAGCATTCTACAAAGCCGTCAACAACATGTCTCCAGTTGCAGTTGGTCAACCGCGTCCCTGCTCTCGTCAAACCAGGTCACACGACCAACTAACATTCACTCCTGTCACTCCTCGAACCGACTACTACAAGTACTCCTTCTTACCGCGCACCATTGTCGATTGGAACTCGCTGCCATTCTCACTACGAGCCAAGACGTCGGTTGATTCATTCCGTGCAGGTCTCCAGCACCTCACTTTCTCTACATCATCTCACTGAGCAGAACCACAACACTCCAGCAGTAACGGGCCACACCCGTTGCAGGATATTTCACCGAAGTAACAGACGGCACACACAAACTAACAACAGTGCTGAAATGACCTTCAAGGCCACTCAAGGAAATGTCACGGTTCGATAGAATGCTTATGATTTCCTATTACCGTTCCATAGTAACTATGGCCCTGTCTTGTATTTTTTCCCAGATACTGGTCAAAAATGGCCAAATTTATATATACCACTTGTATTCAACGCCCCCGTAGGAATGACCCCGTCAGAATTTCGCAAAGATGTTTAGTACTGGATAAACTAGAATGATTGGGCTACCATGTGCTGAAGAAAGTGTGATATGTTAGGCCGTTTCGGTACAATACCGGAGCGTAACAGTCGGACAGATGGACAGACGGACGGACGGAGAAAATTCCTACATCAGTATCGCGCGTCAGCATTGCTGTGCTAACGCGCGATAAAAACAACTGTAAAACTGCTGTGGTTTACATTAATGATTAAACTCATTATAGCATAGCCTATTGTGTTTATATTTACGAGGAGGCAACTCACAGATGGTTCACCTTTTCAAAAGCGACTTTCTTCGTCTCTTCGTTCATCCAGTCCAGTTCATGCATGTTATTTTTGAACGCATTCCTGATGTAATCGATCATTTCTTCAGCCTGCGTGTGAATAAGAAAATCATTCCGACATAAAAGCGACTTCATCACAATGTCGCAACAACGAATACGTGCATGGGCATCGTACCAAATATATGGACACGCTATACAGTCTATTTATGTTTACGTGACTCAGATAGTATTAAACAGTATGAATAAAATTAGAAATACATGATTGTCATATACGGTAGCAAACATGCCACGAAAAGTTTAAATAAGTAAACAAATATACGTCACGTCAGCAAAGAATTATTATAGGCGTTATGACTCGTTTTCGTGGATAAGCAGAAGCGTCGCCAGGCCTGCATCAGTAGGACAGTCGCTCAAGGCGCGAGGGTCAAGTCCAGGCGTCGATGACGGTAGACTGTGGGAGGGGTTTCCCTCGTACCACTAGGTAGGAATCTGGAGAGGTGTTTTTGTGTCTGGGGAGGGGCCTTTGCCCCACCTTCACGAAACTTTTTGATTATTTTCTCGAAATGATGTGTTCTGGTGCATTTCGACGCACTATTTTATGGTTCCGTGTCATTTTTCTGACGGTCATTATTCCGACGCTCGCTATTCCGACTGAGCATTCCGGCGCCATAGGCCTACACCGCGGACTATGTTGTTGAAAGCTGTCTGTCCGTCTGTCACGCCGGTATTCTGTCGAAACGGCTAAGCATATCGTCAAAGTCTTTTCACCGTCGGATAAGCACAGTTAAGCACACCATTTTCCTTACCGAACGGAATGGCAATACTCCGACGGGCGTTGAAAGCAACGGGGTGTATGATACAAGAAGTTCAGCTGTCGTAGAGAGACCGCGCGATGATTCGTGTCACTGAATTCGCAAGGTCATTCAAGGTCGTTAGAAATGAAACTGTCGTGCCGTTTATGAGATATTCAGCGTTGGCGTGACATTGAAAAATGGGTTACGAAGTACTGCGAACACAGTCGTACCTACCAAAAAAGGTAAAGGTAAAGTAGGGCCATACTCCGAAGGACCGTAGGCGGGGTGCTCATCTCCCTTTCATAGGCCGTTGAGCCCGTAGGTAGATAAACCACTATTGTCTGTGACGCATGGCCAGTGCGACGCCAGACCTACGGTTACTTTCCCAGCTAAAGCTGTTACTCATTGTGCCTACCCATAGAGGGATGGCCAGGCTGAGTTGACATGGGTCTGGGTGGCTGGTTACATACCGAGATAGTTTACCCGCCCGAAGACGGTCACCCATCCAGGCACTAACCGGGCCCAGCGTAGAGTAACTACGTTGATCAAGACCGACGCGTTACCACTAAGCTAAACCGCCAACCGAAAATAGCTTAGCTTCTTGTTTCATGCCTACTAAAAGTTATCGAATTCTAAATCAATTCAGTTTGAATGGCCGTTTTCGACATGCTGTGTTGTGTATGTGGCGCCGGAATACTTGGAATAGCAAGTGATGATATGCTTAAGCCGTTTCAACAGAGCACCGTCGTGGTGGACAGACGGACGGACGGATGGATAGACATCTTCCAACGGCATAGTCCGCGGAGTAGGCATGGCGCCGGTAAGCTCAGACGGAATAGTGACCGCCGGAATAATGACCTGCTACCCTATTTTAGGTATCGATCCGCTATTCTGAAGGGCCGCTATTCCGTAAATAAATCTGGTTTCACTGCAGTGATATGTGACAGGGTGCGGACTTTCGGAATAGCGGCTCTTCGGAATAGCAGACCAGAATCCTATTTTAAGGTTCGCACGTCCGATGGGATAGATGTGCATCAATCTTAGGAACGCCATCGGGCAAAAGTGGGTTGGACAGTCCACTTCTTGGCGACGCCACTGTGGCCAAGATGTGCACTCGCCGTGTGTTTGCTGTTGCCGTCGAACTCTTGACGAACGAACATGGCGCCGATGCCGAATGGAAGAACACTTTCCGTGTCGGTTATACACAGACTCCAATGCTCTTCTTCGCCAGTCGAACCTACGACGCGTTCACAATGTCCACAACAGAGGGTAAACTGCGTGGCTGCCAACTTCCTACTAAGGATCACTTATTCTAAGAGCCGTGATGACCACAATAGCAAGTTCTCTGCTATTTGCGGACACTGGCCGGAGCCACCGGTCCATGTGTCCCTTTGTTCGTTACCAAATTGTGGTCACGGTACGAACCGATTCTAACACAAGTGGTCCGCGGAACAAGGGCATGAAACGATCAACTTCGGGGATCAGGAGGTCAAGGGTCAAGGTCACAGGAGGCCAAAGTTTGATTTGGAGGCATTATTCTCGACCCCCTTGTGTCGAATAGGTTTTCTAGTTATGCAATATTTCAGCTACATATATTGCTTTTATTGTCTCATACATCTGAGCTATACAAGCGCGATGGTATATGGAAGCTGCATCAAGGAATCGTAAATGGTATGATGCCTTATAGCCTAGTGTTCATTGATGAACGGGTTGCACGGCTGAATACCACTCGCTCAGACGTCTGACTTCTCCTTATTCTATGAACGTTATAATTCGTACGTCCCAACCGTAGTTCATATGCCTGAATGATTATATACCTTCTAAAGCCTCTAAAGCATTAGTTGTAGCGTTTTTTGATGCTAAGAAGAAGCGAAAAAAAATCGAAATCTGACCGAAAAGAATGCGGATGAAGTCGTCCTTGATTTTCTGGAACGGTTTTGACAGGTATGAGCTGAACGTCTTCACTACGCGAGATATCATGTAGTTATTTAGCGTTCTGACAGACACAAAACACACACGCAGAATAACAGTTACAATGAGCGACGATCTTAAAGCGCACATAAATTTACAGAAAACAACTGAACAACACAAATTTAAAAAAAAATAATTAATAGGCAGGTCGAAGATCAGGGTCACACCAACTAAGCCGAAGATAGATTTAGAGGTCCGGCGAAGGCATCATTCTCGACTCATTGGCTCGAGTAGTCGAGTAGCTTTTATAGTGTTCATTCTTAAAATAAAGTGCTAAATAATAATTTTTTTATACTAATTTTCTATTTCGTTTTATTATTATTTATTATTGCTTTGTTTCTTTTGTGCTGAGCGCACGCCTTAAAAGCGCATCTCAGTGCTTGCTTGATTGCTGTAATCTTCTCTATTCTTTCGACAGTTAATCATAAAGTGTGACCTACCTCCGGCCATCCGGTGTGCTCATCATCTGCAGAACAGTGCGAGAAAGTTGTCTCAGAAATTCCGGTTCTTTGACGATAACAGATTCGCTGTCGTTGACTTGATAGGACGTCACGCTCAGTATGTTGTTGAAATACTGTTTCCAATTTAGCTGCGGATGAAAACGCCGATTCATCGTTTAAGTCAATCAGTATTTTTACAAGTTCGCATCAAAAGATGCAGAAAAATAAAGTCAGAAAAATAAAGACGTACAGCAGCAATCTAACAAGAACTTAGCTATCGCAAACAGATCGCGCGTCAGCTGCGCACACAATACGTCGACGGCATTCATAGGCCTAAATATTACACCGTGACCTTGAAATCTAGGTTAATGGTCACTCAAGATCACTGGAAACGGAACCATTGGACAGATCATACACTACTTACTATTAGTCGAGTTATTTGATGTAAAATATTATCGTGACCTTAAAATGTGGGTTAGAGGTCAATCAAGGTCATTGAAAGTGGTACCATTTGAAAGCTTGGGTACTGTTTCCTATTCGACTTCCATAGTAACTACGGCCGTATCTGCAGCCATTTTGGAGATATTCAGCGTCAAAGAATGGCCTGACCTCGAAATCTGGGTTTGGGGTCCTTCAAGGTCATTGAGAATGGCGCGGTTCGATAGACCATGTATGACTTTCTATTAGTCCGCCATTGTAACTATAGCTCGATCTTGTCCATTTGCGAGTTATTTGACGTTGAATGTTATCGTGACCTTGAAATGTGGGTTAGAGGTCACTCAAGGTCATTGAAACTGGTGCCATTAGAAAGCTTGGGTGCAGTTTCCTATTCGCCTTCTATAGTAACTATGGCAGTATCTTTAGCCATTTAGGAGATATTCAGCTTCAAAGAATGGCCTGACCTTGAAATGTGGGTTTGGGGTTGTTCAAGGTCATTGATAATGGCGCCATTGTAACTATAGCTCTATCTTGCACCGTTTGCGAGTTATTTGACGTTGAATAATATCGTGACATTGAAATCGGGGTTAGAGGTCACTCAAGGTCATTGAAATTGGTGCTATTCGAAAGCTTGGGTGCGGTTTTCTATTCGCGTTCTATAGTAACTATGGCGATATCTTGTATCGTTTGCGAGATATAACGACTTATTGGTAGAAAATCGCGAAATTGTTATACCACACCTGTATTTAGCGCCCTCATAGGGGGTGACCCCATCGGAATTTCGTGAAGATGTTTGATGCTGGTAAAACTAGAATGATTGGGCTACCGTATGGTCAAAAAACGGTGACGATATGTTAAGCCGTTTTCATCTGATACCGGAATGTCACGGACGGACGGACCGACAGACGGACGGACAGAATTGCTATCAATATCGCGCGTCAGTATGCTGACGCGCGATAAAAAGTTACGCTTTCAAAGTGGATGAATTCTCAAATACATGTATACATGCAAGTAGCTCTGCTGTCGCAGAGAGGCCGCGCGATGCTTCGTGTATGTACGTAGTTAGCTTCAACAGTAAACAATACCTCGAGCGCAGTCGTTTATTATTAGTTATTTCTGCTTTAGATTTACCAATGCGTACAATTACATTGTGTTCTGTTGTCTTCGGCGTAACGTCGATGTTTCCTGTCATAAACAAGATTCACTGACGCGTGGCACTGCGTCGTCCGTCTCCCGCGATCAACAAACGCCGCCGCTAAGTGCTATAACCTATACTTCACCTTCGAAATGTCGACGACACCCAATTGTCCAGCAGTCATCGATGCAAAAGCCAGGTATTGATCGAAAATCGCAATTTTTGCCCCTGTGCGGGCTCCCCGTCGGACTATTGCCATAACGTTTGGCATGAAAAACAAGAACTTAGCTATCGCAAATAGATCGCGCGTCAGCTGCGCACACAATACGTTGAGGGCATCTATAGGCATAAATATTACACCTTGAAATCTAGGTTAAGGGTCACTCAAGGTAACTGTAAACGGAACCATTGGATAGATCATACACGACTTAGTAGTAGTCGAGTTATTTGACGTTGAATACTATTGTGACCTTG
>Ga0209149_1001692_pt1 | contig 11543 bp, 10 predicted proteins | sample WorMetTyACAVOLI2_FD_187423 | JGI IMG/M metagenome (GOLD analysis project Ga0209149, IMG submission 187423) | Marine gutless worms symbiont microbial communities from Max Planck institute for Marine Microbiology, Germany - Olavius algarvensis... ...
AGATGTGATCTGATCGCCTAGTGCCCGTAACCAGCCTGGCAGCAGCATTCTGCACTGACTGCAGTCGGCGAATCAGTTCGTCGTAGATGCCATAGTATAGAACGTTACAATAGTCCAGTCGACTGGACTATTGTGCTAAAAAGGTGCTATTACTCAACAGCACATTGACACTTAGGCGATGTGCTGGTGGGTAATCACCTTTTTGTAATTTTTGCAGTTTTATATGTGTCATGCGCCGTTAACTCGTGTATAAACCACAGTTTTTTTACATTTATAATACGTATGCGCCATTTAGCTATAGGGACCTATATAGGCAGCGTGTCCATTCGTCTGTCCATCCGTCTGTTCGTCTCACACTGGTATTGAGTCAAAACTAATAACCGTAGGATCACGCAGTTTTCACAATCCGGTAACCCAGGGATTTTCGTTCCTTAGATCACATTTCGTAACCATACGTCGCACGCTGGGGAACATCATTCCGAGGGCTTCAAACGAGAATGGGGGTAAAAACAGCCGAAAATACGCATATTTTTTTACCAGTATATCGTTATATCTCGTAACCGATAGAAAATAGGCATACAGGTACAATCGCAGACTAATATAAAATTGCATATATGCTTTCGAATCAGCGGCTAAAACATACCCAGGTTTGTAGATATCTGTCCCACCTGTATTCAACGCCCCCGTTAGGGGGAGGGGGGGGTCCCCGTCGGAATATTGTCATGACGTTGGGGTATGGATAGGAAAATCTAAAACAGATGCGTAGACAGAGCCCGCGACAAAAATACCCGGTTACTTGGTGCAGCGACGTAAACCAATAGACGAGATGAACGCATAAAACAACGGGACTCATAAAGAGCGGATCTGTTGACGATCTGTTGCGCCTGAAACCGCTTAGCCTCTATGAGCACCGACTGGTTGCAGCAGCAACAAATATAAACGGTGGCTCAAAAACGGCAGAGGCGGCATTCACCTGGCGCCAGCATATAATAGTTACAGGCTTATTCAGTGGTGCGGTATGGCACGCATCTGGGCCTGGAAAGCAGTGAAGAACATAAAACACGCAGCGAACGAATGTGAAATTAATTTCTCGCTGAACAAAATGACGAAAGGTTTACGACGGTAATAAAATGATTCCAAAGCTTCAGCGACAATTCACTTCCATATTTTAATCTATTCTTAATCATTCTATTCTGTGTAATTCAAGTTTCGGTTTTGTTCCTCAATTTAACCCTTTAATGGGCACATTCAAACCGCAGAGAAACGAACCATTATACAGCAATACGGTGATTGCTACATTGGCCGTTGATGGGTGGACCGTTACATTTGGTACAGCGAGGATGGGCCTGGGCGGGCTGCGGCCCCGCCCAGGCCCCCTCTTCGCTGTACCAAATGTAACAGCCCATCCATCAACGGCCAGTGTACCAACTTCATATTATTCGATGTGGTACCGTAACTGTCTGTGCATTGAAAGGGTTGATGTGCTATTTCTACTTTTAGTGCCCGCAACAGTTGCAAGAGATGGTTAACTGTTCGGACGCGTTCGAAATGGCTGGATGGATGCTGAAGCACGACGGCGTGCTGTTGGTGACTTCACGCTTTTGACATTCTACACTCTGTCTCGAAACAAGAACTTAGCTATCGCAAACAGATCGCGCATGAGCTGCGCACATAATACGTCGAGGGCATTTATAAGCATAATTAACCCGTGACCTTGTAATCTAGGTTAAGGGTCACTCAAGGTCACTGTAAAGGGAACCACTGGTAGATCATATACGACTTAGTAGTAGTCGTGTTATTTAAGGTTGAATATTATCGTGACCTTGAAATGTGGGTTAGAGGTCAGTCAAGGTCATTGAAAATAGTACCATTTGAAAGCTTAAGTACGGTTTCCTATTCGCCCTCCATAGCAACTATGGCCGTATATTTAGCCATTTCGGAGATATTCAGCGTCAAAGAATGGCCTGACCTTGAAAGCTGGATTTGGGGTCGTTCAAGGTCATTGAAAATGGCGCGGTGCGATAGACCATTTATGACTTTCTATTAGTCCACCATTGTAACTATAGCTCTATATTGTACTGTTTGCGAGTTATTTGACGTGTCCTTGAAATCTGGCCTAGAGGTCACTCAAGGTCATTGAAATTGATACCATTCGAAAGTTTGTGTGCGGTTTGCTATTCGCCTTCTATAGTAACTATGGCCGTATCTGTAGCTGGTTGTGAGATATTCAGCGTCAAAGAATGGTGTGACCTTGAAAACAGGATTAGGGTTCGTTCAAGGTCATTGGAATTGGCACCATTTGATAGATCGCATACTAGTTCCTATTCGCCTTCCATATAGTAACTATGGCGATATCTTGTATCGTTTACGAGATATAGCGAGTTATTGATCCAAAATCGCGAAATTTTTATACCTACCTGTATTTAGCGCCCCCGCAGGCTGACCCCGTTGGAATTTCGTGAAAATGTTTTATGCTAATATAAGTAGAATGATTGGGTTATCGTATGGTGAAAAAAGCTATGACTATACGTTCAGCCATTTTCATACAAAACTGGACCGTAACGGACAGCGGACGGACAGACGGACACAGATTTGCTGTATCAATATCGTGCGTCAGTATGCTGCCGCGCGATAAATATGATATTACTTCACCAATTCACAACATTCACTAATCATTTTTGACACAGAGAGACCTTATTCAATTCTCAATTCACTAAGTTAAAGTTTTTTTTAAATTGGCTTAGAACCAGCTGCGTGGTTTCCACAGCAACAGTAGCGACTTGACAGTCTTTGTCTCAAAAAACTAGACCCTACTATATTTTGACATAACTCGATCAGAAGTCCTTTAATTTAAATAAAATTTCAGAGATAACATGTGCTCAATATTTTTAATTAAACCACAAAGTTACAGTTGTGTTTGCACCAGTGTACTGTACCTTAACTGTGCGTCACTCCACGGTTTATGAGGCCCATGAAGAGGAGAGGTAAATCTTGTAAACAAACAGTGTTTCTATCAGAATGACGAAATGTTTTGTGATATCAAAAGTTGCAACACGTGTTCGAATACTGTCTTTCGGCAGTGAGACAGCGCCACAATCGTTTTGTCACTCGTTCATTGCCCTGTTCGAAGTGGGCCCAGAAATCCGCCGTTCAGGTGTGTCAACTCGCTACTGTTGTTATGGAAACCACACAGCTGGTTCTGAGCCAATTTAAAAACCTTTTAACGTTGTCAATGGAAAATTGAATAAGGTCTCTCTGTGCCAGAAAATAGTTAGTGAATGTTATGAATTGATGAAGTTATGTGATATTAATTGTAGCGGTGCGGTTTTTTTGAGACACAATGTAGTTCCACAGTTCCTCCATTCAGTCTCTTACAGCGACCGCTATCTAGCGCTGTATTCTTCTCAGACTAAGTTCGCACGTTGAAGTCATAATAATCGGACACACGCACACACGGAGACAAGATGGCGACAGAGCACGTGATTTATCAGGGGCCTAATGCGGCCCGCAGTCCGGCTGTTTCCCTGCTAGCCAAGCCAGGTGATCGTGTTTTGTTACCCGTCTTTTCACCTGTCTTGACTGCCTGGCGCGTGCACGTGTCCACTTTACGACTATTTCCCTGCCGTTCAGAGCTCAGTCCACCCACGCCCACTTTGCCACACATCACAGACGCCCGACCGCTTCCAGACGTAAACTTTACGACCGGTGTAAGAGTCACGTGGTGCACGACGTCTGTCTACAAGCTATGTTTTATGTTTTAAGCGCCGCTCGCAAATACGAGCGCTGAACGCGATGGCGACGTCCTTCTGTTTGTCTGTCTGTCTGTCTGTCTGTTCGTTCGTCTGTCGCCTGTGAAATTTTTAAAGTCATTCGCTGCGTGGCAGCACATGACGGCTAGCGGGAAACAGTGTAAACATGAAGATGACGATTGACGGACTGCAAAAATATCAACGGAAACTATCACCATCCAGTCATTCACCATACCTATGGCCGGATTTGGCACGCATATGAACGGAACAGAAGACAGGGGTATAATGTGCTATCACTGGCCGGCAAGAAAATTCTGAACGTGTGCTGCAGATCAGATCATATATTTTATCTGCCAACAGTAGGCCTAAATAAACAGTAGTAATAAATTGAAATAAATGAAAAAGGCAGGCTACCAGATAGAATCGTGGTGCGATCGGTAGCCGGCGTATTACATTAGTTCTTGCAGCAAGCACAGCTAAGCGTGCAGCTGTCACAGAGAAATCGCGCGTCGATCTGCATCGACACATCGGTAATGTTATGTCCGTGAGGCGTGATGCATGTAACGCTCTGCCGTAAAGCGCACCGAAGCAAGCGCGTAAGTCTAGTAATCACAGTATAGTCATATTAGCACGAGCATGACATTGATGTCGAGAAAAGATTTAGTTGGAGGCGCATAGCCAAACAGTTCAAAGCATTCTTTCAACTTGTCGTATATGAAACAGGATATTCCAACAGCTGCTTGAAGTTACCGTTATCAACTCTACTCATTGGTCTGCATTCATGATAATGGGACTGCACTGGACTTATCATGCTCATCAGTTTATTTTTTCCTTCTTTTACTTTTGTTGTTCAGCCCGTGTGTATAGACTAAGCTGGCTATCCGTCAACATTTTACTGCACGTTAAATACACAGTAGGCCTATCGTATCGTATCGTATCAACGGTAGCTCACCAGCAGGCGACTTGCTCGGCATTAACCCTTTAATGGGCACATTAAAACCGCACAGCAACGGACCACTATACAGCAATACGGTGATTGGTACACTGGCCGTTGATGGGTGGGCTGTTACATTTGGTACAGCGAGGAGGGGCCTGGGCGGGCTGCGGCCCTGCCCAGTCCCCTCCTCGCTGTACCAAATGTAACAGCCCACCCATCAACGGCCAGTGTAACAACTACATATTATTTGATGTGGCACTCTAAAGGGTTAAACTAAGCCTTTATGCTTCCACTATAACCCTCTCTCTGAAGTGTTCTGCCATGTGGCAGGTTTCCATCTTCATTGACTCCATCTTGACCTGTCCCGGGCGAACACCATTAGTTCTTCGTAACTAATATTGACTTCTGCTGTCTTCAGTAGCCAATCCAAGAGCATTATTCTTGGTCTACCGTGAACCTGCTTCCCCTGTATTTGTCTTTCTAACGTTATTCTCAGTAATGAGTCATGTCTCAGGATGTGACCTAGCCATCTCTTCTGTCGACTTCTAACGGTGTCCATTATTACTCTTTGTCTCAACAATCTGCAGTATCTCTTCATTTGTTTTATACTCGGTCCACTGTAATATCAGCATATACGCCTCCAAATCCACATTTCAAATGCCTGCAGTCGTCGAATATTCGACGACTATAACCGTAACCGGGAGAAATTCATTGCGGTGTTGCACAGTAGCAGAAAATGGATTACCAAGCGCGACGAAAGAAAAGATGATGGGTGTGAACACACACGGTGACACTGCAGTTAGGTGTCGATAATTCGACCGGAGTGCAGCTGTCTCTCGTTATAATGCGACGAGCAGCGCCGTGTGTCCACAGCAAGGCCGCCACGCGTCTGAGAAAATCATGTGCGTGTTGTTATTTATCTGTAATTGTTTACATTTGACGACCACCTGTTACTGGCTATCACCGTGCTGCACTTTCCGCGCACCGACCGAAATGCCAGCCAGCATCCCGACTGGACGTTCGACCTTCGCCGGCGCGCTCGTCTCTCGCCTCTCCAGTCTCTATTGTCGATGACAGATGACAGAGCAAATGCAGTGATCGAGTGTAGGACATTTCCCCCCTCGGACATATTCTCCGGACATTTCCTCCGCCCGGACAATTCCCCCTCCCTTTTTTACATTTCCCCCTACCACCACCATGCGCCAATCTAAATAAAGCGATCTACCGCAACTGAAAATTGGTACGAACCCACATTCCTAAGCCTAACCGACCCACGACGGGGAGTCCTGTCCCTAACCGACCCATAAAACTGACACTAACCCATATTCCTGACCCTAACCGCTATCACGTTAACGGTAGATCACTTTACATAAATTGGCGCATGGTGGTAGGGGGGTGTCCTACACCACGTAAAAGAGAGGGCATTGTCCAGGCGGCGGACATGCCCGGGGAAATGTCCGAGAGGGATATATCCAGGGGAAATGTCTGGATCCCCAGTGATCGGAGTTGACTTGCCTGCCGAACAGTCGTAGCAGAGAATTATGTTTCTGCTGTCAACATCCGAGGACGAACATAGGTCCAGTTGTTGCTGTCGTCGCTGAAAATGTGCAACAATTTGTACACGTCGTAGCCAAGGCCCTTGGTCCAATAAATAGCTAAACGCAGCTGGTTCTCCACTCCAGTGCTGTGCTAATCACAATGCCTGCCTTGCCGAATTTGCCACTGTATTTCGAGCGGCGACACTAATACGAATACGACACGAAACGGCTAAGTAGAGTACAGCAAAGTATAATGTGAATTTGTATAGCGCATCATCGCGAACACGCCTCTAATGCCACGGATACGAGCTAATGTATCACGCGATGTGCCTGTTTACTCCCCAGCTTTCGACTTTCGTTAGGTACTCATCGCGCCTACCCATGGAGGGATGGCTCAGGCTGAGTAGACCTGGGTGCCTGGTTCTGCGCGAGGTGGTTTACCCGTCCCAAGACGGTCACCCATCCATGAACTAACCGGCTCCGGCGTAGAGCAACTACGTTGATCGAGACCAATGCGTTACCACTAAGCTGTGCCGGCAACCGGCAACAAATGTGTATTTAACGTGCAGTAATTTAACACTGCACAACGTTACGCTACTGCAGCGCTTTTTTGCCGCGCGATGCTATGCAAGCGCGGCCTTAGCCGTTATGCGGTGTCTGTTTGTCCGTCTGTCCGTCCGTTCGTCTGTCCGTCACGTTCGTACATTATGTCGAAACGAACAAACATATCTACAAATTTTGTTCACCAGCGAGTAGCCATTGCAAGCCATTCTAGTTTTTGCATACCAAACGGCATGGCAATATTCCGACGGAACCCTTCTAAAGGAAGCGTCGAATGCAGGTGCGGTAGGCTGAAATCGTGATTCTGAGCCTACATGTGGCTTCAGTGCGTGCTGCTACCGCTGCTACCGGCCAGGTATTATCAATACGACGCAGCTGGATCACCGTCCCGCAAGTTGTGACACTTCGCTGGTAGTAAGCGGCGGTGTTTGTTGACGGCGCGAAAGGACGAATGTTTATGACAAGAAGTTTCAACCTTACGCCAAAGACAACAGAACAGCATGTAAATCTGTAGCCTATGTAACTAACAATAAAAGACTCTGCTCGACGTTGTGCACTATACTGAAGCTAACTACTGACAGACACGAAGCATCGCACGGCCTCTTTGCGACAGCGGAGCTACTTGCGTTGAATCTCAAACCAGGCTTAACTGGTGGTGCGGGGAACGGCAAACCTCGCTCCGAGCTCCACTGCACGGTTCCCTGCCACCTGGCGAAGTTACAGTGATGGCAATATCCGACATCCATTGGCCCTCTATGCGCAAGATTTCATAGCAATAGCTGCAACCGTTTTCGCGTAATTTTGTTAACAAACAAACGTGAGTGATTACAAACAAAGATACGTAACAAGGATTGTCATAGACACAGACACAGACAACCAAGAACAACACTTCATGCCTGTCGCCAAACAGAGGCTGTTAATCCTTTAATGGGAACCGGTAATTATAGTGCCACATCGAATAATATGAAGTTGGTACACTGGCCGTTGATGGGTGGGCTGTTACATTTGGTACAGCGATGGGGGACTGGGCGGGGCTGCAGCCTGCCCAGGCCCCTCCTCGCTGTACCAAATGTAACAGCCCACCCATCAACGGCCAGTGTATCAATCACCGCATTGATCTATAATGATCCGTTGCCGGTTTTAATGTGCCCATTGAAGGGATAAGTAGTCAATGAATCGCGCAGCCTAAATGTATCACTTCTCTGAACAAGAAGCTCAGCTGTCACAGAGAGGCCGCGCGATGCTTCGTGTCACTGAATATTTCGCCAAGTCACTCAAGGTCACTCACACCCTTGAGTTGGGATTTGTAAGTATCTATTAGTATTCTGTTATAATGATGTATCTATCTTGTACCGTTTCTGATATATTCAACGTCGAAGAATGGCGTGACCTTGAATGCCGTGTTATGGGTTATTCAAGGTCACTGAAAGTGGAATCAGTCGACAGACCATATACGCCTTACTGTCAGTCCGCCACTGTACTATAGCTCTATCTTGCAGCGTTTTCGAGTCACTTTACGTTGAATAATATCATGACCTTGAAATCCGGGCTGTAGAGGTCAGTGAAGGTCATTGAAAATGGTGCCAGTCGAAAGCTATGGCATGGTTTCCTATCGACATTCCATAACAACCATAGCCGTATCTTAAGCCGTTTTGACACAATACACGAACGTGACGGACAGACAGCCGGCCAGACAGCCGGCCAGACATACACCCAGTCAGACGCTGCACGACGGCATAGGCCGCGCTTATGCATATCATCGCGCGGAAAAAAGCAGTTTTATACTGAAATATCATTGACTGTGTAGGCCTATTCCAGCCTACGTCGCAGTGACAACAGCTCACCGCCATCCTACAATTTCTGGAGACCATTCGTCGTCTTAGCATCCACTCATCAGATATCGTACCTAGATACAGCAGCTGAATTTGATCCGGTGTCTGTAGCCAGACAGTCGGTTTCCTGCGTCCGGAACTTCCAGATCGTTTTCCGAATCGCTTTATACGAACAGTCTGCGTCGACGGCATGCGTTGCTGGCTTATAACGCTCATTCCGTGGCTGTATAGCTCGTCTGCCGCCGCCGCCGCCGCCAGCGAAGAATTTGTTCGCTGCATTTCGGCGTACATGTCGCGGCGCCAGAACTGTACAGGTGAACAATACACGTGGTTGCGTGGCACAGTGGTAGAACGTCGGTCTCTGACAGGCGAAATTTCGCTGTCCTGCGCTCGACCTGCGGATGACGGGTGTCCACCTGGAACTCTCTCTCTCTCTACCTGCTGACATTCGACTGTGCGAAAACATTCTCACTGTCAAACGCCACTTGAAACCCATCTATTCAAACTTACTTAGTCCTCCTGTGCTGCATCAAGCGCCTCTGTATCTTCGGACCTAAAGGCGCTTTACAAATCCGTTATTATTATTATTATTATTATTAAACCATCCGCTGTAGGTCAGCCAACCAGGCCGACTCAGCCTTTCATCCTTTCGGGGTAGATAAATGAGTAGTAGGCTGCAATTAGATGTCCGCAGCCTCAGTCTGGGGATGCGCCATCTGGTGAATGCTTACGAGGTAGAGGCAGGTACGGTGTAATTTGCAGGTAACACTGTGTGATCCGTACCTGAGCGCCTTGCGTGTGAGGTACTACAATAAAGGCGCTATATAAATCCACTTCCTTTACCTTTACTTTACCTTTAAGTTAACTGGTAACTTGTTATCCATCACGTCTTCTTTCTACGTGGGCGGATGAACTTCCGTAATGTTCCGTTTCCTGTTTCCTTGTCTCTGTAAACTATTTGTTATTGAGGAAATGAGTGGAATCCAGTCGAAACAAAGTTCTCTGAAAGTCCTTACACCCTTTACCATAAGTCATGGTCGCGGTCAGGGTCCTTGTCCTCAAACAAACCCTTGTGCCTTAAGTCCTCATGAAGAACACATGCAGCTATTGTTGACGAGGAAGGAAAGCAGCGAGTAATTAACGATGTCTGGTCTAAGCTCAACGATAACCCACTGACGAACTACGACCAAGTAAGTCACTGGTCATTAGTCTGACCTCGAGTCACGTGACCTTTCCAGCATGCCTCGCTGTACATCAGCTACTGTCCAGTAAGTAGAGATGTGCGGATTGCGGAACGATCGTCGTGAAGACTCGAATCCACAGCAACGTCGAGATTCATAATAATCATGAAACGTAGCAGAAAGTTACGTACTGCGGAAGTTTAATTCTTAATACGGCACATAACGGAACATTTAAATATCAGACAAGTAGACAGACGGCCATGTTTTAGTATTAGATGCTGTGTTGAATATAAAACATAACATACATTAGTGTTCATCAATAGCATGTGCATAGACAATAGAATATTAAATCTCTAGACTGAATACTGCCTTGGAAATTTCCGACGGAAAATGTCCTCAGTTTTCACGGGCTAAAAAATGGCGGACATTTTAAAAGGCGCCACATCACAGCTACACAAGCGGAAGTAAAAAAGTTCCTGCTTGCGTACGTAATGTTGTTTTAATGCGTTAATTTTCGGCAATATTTCGTCTGCTTGCGCGAAAGAATATTTAATTGCTGCAACATATTAATGTAAGGTTAAAGTTGAAGTTCGCGATCGAATAGCGGTGGTTATCTCAGAGATTATAGGCCGCAGTGGACGCCATTTTTAGCCCGTTTCCTGTGGTGACATAATTAGCAAACAGTACGTACGGGGCTGTGAACATGTGTATTGTATAACAACAGTAATAACAACAAAACAAATCGTCGATTTTTACTTGACCAACTAGTTCAGCAGTCCAGTGTCCTTGAGGACAAACTTTTATGGTTTTGGTCTCGGGACCCATGGCATTGGCCTCGAAGGGTTAGGACTTCGCCTTGGCCTTGAAGGTCCAGGCCTTGGCATTGGCCTTGGCCTTGAAGGTTCAGGCCTTCGCCTTGGCCTTGAGAGCTGCACCGACAATTTTTGTCATCACCCTCAAATTTAAGGCTTATAGGCCGGACAACTTCTGCTAAGCTACAGTTAAAAGTTATGACAATAAATTAATAATAATTTACATGTAATTAATAATAAGTAAATATCTAAGCAAAAGCAAACAAAATTTAGTTCATTACGTATCCTGTCAAACTGTTAGGCCTATACTGTATTTTTCTGCTCTGACCGTTTGTAGAGACGACTCGGCCTTGGCGGATAAAGTCTTAGAAATTGGTATTAGCCTTAAGATATTTGGCCTTTACACTGCAGCAGTCGACAAGTTGCGGTGTCCGGGATTACAACAGCCCAGGAATTGATGGAGACCTTCCGTATACGGGATTTCCACAAAAATTGGCGGACCTCTGATTGGAATCGCGGAATGCCGACGGATCGAATTTTTAGGCAGCGACACCGCTGTCCTGGTTCACGATGACGTCACTAATCAATCATGGAACCGGATTAGCTGCTGCAACAGCCTCCCCCGCCGTCTGTCTGACGTATAGCTGTACCTGTATAGTCATGACATGGGCTTTTTTTCGCCGCCACACTCACGGTTAATCCTTCCCATCAATGCTTGACTTGCAACGGGCAATTGGGTGACTAACCCTTATTTACTGATCACAAACACCCCACTTTCTCAACTATCCCACCCCTATCGCCTCCGTTTCTGGTATTAAGGTACGCGTAGGCCTATTCAGTCAACGTCTCCCTGGGAAAATACTTTACGGTGGAAGAAGTACCTTCCTCTACCACAGTAGTACCATGCTACGAATGCAATGTGGGCTGTTCCTA
>Ga0209149_1001693_pt1 | contig 11540 bp, 9 predicted proteins | sample WorMetTyACAVOLI2_FD_187423 | JGI IMG/M metagenome (GOLD analysis project Ga0209149, IMG submission 187423) | Marine gutless worms symbiont microbial communities from Max Planck institute for Marine Microbiology, Germany - Olavius algarvensis... ...
ACACCAAAGGTCTGCTATATTAAAACATTGTGGTAACATTAATATGATACAGATCTGCTATACTTATAATATTCTAAGAACTTTTTCATTGATAGTTTGATCAATATTTGTATCGATTTTTTCGATTTTTTCATGCATTGATATTTTCGATTTTTTCGTTGAAAAAATCGGATATATATCGGATATATATCAATGATATATATCATGCCAACCCTGTATGAGTGTGACACTATGACCTAAAAATCAAGTTAGCTGTCGGCTAAATTTCTACATGGAGGAATTAGCATTTACAAAACTCAGTTTACGATAATTCATTGTATGCCATTGTCAGAAATAGCTAATGAATATTATATAGCTAAATAATGTTTGAAGCTGAAATGAAGTGTGATATGTTGCTCCACTTGAGTTTGTGGCTTGCAGCAATATTTATTGGTCTAGTTTTGTCGTAAAAGTCATTAATCAAGATAGGCGGCTATAAAATGTAAAGTAATGAACTACTGGCTCAACTGATGCACTTTTTATTCTCATATTTGCTGTGCTGTTGTGGTCGCAGTTCAAAAACCCTTCATAATTATTATGCTTGATTGTATTACGAATTACTAAAGCCAGATGTTTTGGTCGTGTTTTGATGTAGAATTGATCACTGGGACATGGAGAAAGAAAGACTTGTATTGCTGACAACAAAGTCCATACTAATTGTTCAGTATGACTTTATTCGGCTGGTTGTCAGTGATTTTCGGCGCATTCTGCTCCATAATATTAATCACATCCAAATCGGAGACCTGGTGTATCCTGCCACATCACTTATGCCGTCAGTACATTGTTTTTTTATTGTTGTATAGAAAGCTTTAAAGTACCATGAAACAATAACTGTGATTGTTTGGTGTTGCATGATATTGGTGTTACATGGCCTCTACCACTGTGATGCAGCATTATGCATTTCTGTCTGTCTGTCAGTCAGTCCACTGTAGGCTTGTAACTCAAGCAGAAAGTCATAAAACGTTCAAATTTAATGTACGTGACAAGATAACATAGCAACTCTAGCTGGTGACATCATCTTGAGGTCAGTTGGTCTCAGATTAAGGTCACCAGGAGCGAATTAAGTTAAGGAGCGCTCTTGAGATCGCTCCTGAGTTTCTGCAGCGGTCTACATATTAAACCCAGGATCAATCTCAGGAGCACTACTTAGCTAAACTAGCCCAAGGCCTCACAAAGCTTAGGAACAGATGCATTAACGGTTGACTGAACGTAGTGGAAGTGTTGCCTCCATTAAACGCCATATCACAGTTCACTGACCTTGACCTTCACCACAGTCAGTAGGTTACAATGCAGGAATACTCGCCAGATATAGATTAGAAATCACTTGGTGGACACAACTTTCACATAAAAAAATATATTTTTTTACTAACCTTTTTGTTTTTGCAGGTTAGACTGGCATGCAGGGGCAATATGCTGTCGACCTGCCTGTTCATCTGTCTGTTCACTGTGTCCATCTGTTCTCTCGTCTGTTACCAAACTTGTGAACGTGATATTTTGAAAACGACAAATGAACCGATTTTTATGCAAAAGTTGTCCTCGGAGAAAGAGCATGAAACGATCAATTTATGGGGTCAGGAGGTCAAAGGTCAAGGTCCAATTTCACCAAAATAGGTCACAAGAATTCCTTTCAGCAAGGTGTCTCGAGAACTATTTGATGAATTTTAACTCAACCTGGCTGGCACATATTATGTATGCCCATTGTGTCACAGCAACTCTGATGCAAGAGGTCAACGTTTAAGCTCACACAAGGTCGTCGACAGATTTAGAGGCCTGGCGGAATTATTATTCTTGACCCATTTGGGTTGAGTAGCTTTTCTAGTTAAAAATATACAGCCATTATTGGACTTCTTATTACCACCATCACAGTGATAGCAGAGTGAAGATGGTATTGTTTACAGTAGTGTTTGCTTCTGAGTGTGAGTGTGTTTGTTTGTTTGTCAACATGATAATTCTTGAACCATTTGAGAAAAGCTTAGACGAGTTTAAAAATAGCTGGATTCTGATGCGCTGCGGCATGCAGGTGGCGATTTAACATCTCTGCTGTTCTAGTTCAATTTTGTATTTGCCTAAATGGCGAATTAAACATATAATTTATCTGTTACGGGTTTGGTATTACTTATTTACAGTTTTCCAAGTTGTGATGTAATAGCAGACTTGAATGCAAAAAAATACGTTAGATTGTTGTGTGTTCTGAATGCGGTGTTTTCACATATTATTCATTGTATGGCAAGTATTAATAGTCACGATGTTGTACCCCCTTTATGGCCAACTAAATTAAACAAATTTTATTGTATTTTTAGTAAATTATATGATGAAACAAATGTGCCATGATGTCTTGTGCAGACTTGGGAAATATATGCCCGTCAGTGAGTGAAAATATAAAGCTAGTGCACATGTTCGTTTGATATTTTTGCTTCATGACATACATTTCTATTGTCCGCCCGTACGTCGTACTACATTTGTATGTTCTTGCATGGCTTTGAGTGTGACATTTTGTCATAGAGTGTATCTGTGTGCATGATGTGTAGGCCTAGGCAACATGGAGGTGTTCGCATTTACTGGGGCGCCGTTGAGCCGTCGTTCATGCAGCGCTGGAATCCATTGTGCGATGATCTTGGCTACGTGACGTTATCACATCATCTGCTGGCATACAAGCCAGAGGAACGCGAGATGTCATTGTACGATGCTGGCCATTTCATTGATTCTGTCGTCGCAGTCGCAAACAAGGTCCGTGGTGGTTCGGTGGTGAGTTGCGAGAACTGTCCAATAACAATCGAGTCATACGGCAGCGTGATGTCGATGGTATATAACCAGAGTCACATCGGCTTTAATCTTTCCCGTGGAGGAGTGAACTTTTGATTGTGAGCTGTTTTTCCGTGTTCTGCTGTAGTTTTGAACTCTTTTCTATTTTCTGCATGTTGTTATATCACTACATGGTAGACCTGCTGCTTGTTTTTCTTACCAAGTTCTGTTCTGTTTATATTACACATAGCTACGTAGTTGTAGATGATACAGCTTATGCTATGACGATACAACGTATGCTGTATGTGTGTGTGTGTGTTACTCCACCTTGTACAGAACATGATATTTGTTTGCTAACTTGTGACAACTGAATTTTTGTAGATGAAGAAACTGGAGTTATAAACTATGTGATTACTTTGTTAGAATATTGCAGTGACATCTGCTAAGTCACTGATTATAAACTTGAGTAGATCCACACTGCAAGTTTAAAAAAAACATTCCACTCTAGTCGGAGGCAAAACTTTGGTAAATGTCGACCGATTTTCAAAATTCTTTCACTGTTGGACTAAGCAATAAATTTGCAGCAAATTGCTAGTTACATTCCTATTTCGTGTTGATTGTGCAGCTACACTATCTTGTGAAATACAAAAGAGCAAAGGTAGCAAAACACTGACATATTCAACATATTAACACCAGTTTACTTTTACTGTTCACATAATCAAGAAACTGAAAGTTAGCTTTTGAGTCAACATAAATGCTTAAACGTCCTCCTTTGGCACTAATACACACAAATTGACGTATGCACCACTTATTTATTGTATCATTGATCACGCTTTGCTTCAAGCCACACCAGACATTGAGCATACACTGCTTCAATTCATCAGTGTCATGAGCTTTCACTTGTGAGTATGTGCCATTGATGTTCAAACAAGGATTGGCAAATATTTGCCAATCCAAATAGGAATGGCAAATATTGGGTCTGTTTTCTTCAAATTGGGCACACCCACAGACACCATTAGTGAGTTGCCGAAAGTTGAACGTGTCCGCAGAAGATGCTATGGTGCGACCTGTTTCTTTCCTGATGCAGCCGACGCACATACACAGTCATTCTGGGGATTTTTCAACATTACTACCATGTATTCATATCAGTGAACCAAGTAGTCAGGACACTTTCCAGTAATTTTTAACTATTTTTCGAGTGGGAGAGTTGCACTATAAAATTTCTACATTCAAGTTTCATAAGGTAGTGTAGTGTTACAGTTAAGTAGATGTGGGAAATATAACAAGCTTCTTGCTGCAAGTTTATTGCGGAGTCTATCAGTGAAAGTATTTGGAAAATTCACCAACATTTGCCAAAGTTATGCCTAAAATTAGAGTGGCATGTTTTTTTGACTCACAGTGAAGTTGATTGGAAACTGTGCTGTTTCAGTCAGATGTTGCACAAAAATTTTCTTTTTTTCTAAATGCTACTGTTGTTGTCACTGTGCTTATGTAAAAGAAGGCTTTGATATGCAGTTTTGGAGTTTTATAATCCATGCATGAGCATTGTTTGTTTACTTCCATTTGTAATGTCATGCATTTGCCAAATGCCTTGAAGAAATATTTTTTGTTAATGCTGCAAAACAAAGTAATCGCAAACTGTTGAAACCCATTTTTGTTTTCACTTTATTTAGGTTGTTATCCGTCTTGCATTTGTTGGGTATTTGATGTGTGAATGGGTGATTAAAGACAGAAAATTGTGGCAGGTTTGGAGCTGATGGGGATGTTAATTTAGATAATGAAACATTTTGAATATTTTGTATTAGCTACACTGTGTTCTTTCTGTGTACGTCAGATTGAAGTCTGTTTAAACATATTAAGTATTGAGGTCAGAATTTATAAGTGACATTAGTATCCTGTGTTTAATAGTTTAGCAGTCACAGTGTGTTATCTGGACACAACTAATGCTTTGTATGACTGTTACCAAAGATTTCTAATGTACAGTTATATTTTGCAGACACCTAAATTACTAGGAGCAGCTGTGGCTCAGTGGTTAAGACATTGGCTACATACGTGGTAGACATGGTTCAGTTCTGCTGTTACCCACATGAGTCATTAGTGGTATGACGAAGAGCTTCTGGCCAAAATTGCTTCTTTGCTCTATATGCCAAAAAATCCACTATATGTGGGCTAGTTCAAGTCCTCAAAGGGGAGTGCATTACATTAGAAGTTGTCACGTGATTTTCACAAAGTAAAACCATATGGATAAACAAGACGGCAAATTCTCAGTGGAGTAACGTACATGTAGTTGAAGTAATTGTTTATGTTATGATTTGTTATAAATATTAGCAGTTTGTCATTTGGGCAGTACTGCTGATTGGTTTATACGTGAGATGACTTAAGTGTACACTTTCAAACAAGAACACTTTTATTACGGTACACATACCATGGCAGCAACTAATTACTGCTGATAATCCATACGTTTGCTGCTGCATTTTGTACGTTTTTTGTGGTATAGAACTCTAGTTATAACTGTATGCATTTTCACTGTATTTGTATTCATAGTGAGTATATTTTCAGGTTAAAGTTGGCTTATGGCAAGGATCCACACTGAGTCCCTTATTATTTGTCATAGTATAGAGACAGTTTAAGGAATAATGATTACCGTGGGAGTTGCTGTATGCTGACTGCAGACAGTGATGATAAACTGGTCCAGAAGGATGGTTGACAAACAAAGGCATGAAAGGTAATACCAGCAAGACAGAAATTATGATTGAGGAAGAAAAGATTTGAGTGATAGTGACTGGAACAAGATAGTTATGTGGAGTTTGTGGTAATGGTGTCTGAAGCAACTCAACACAGTGCACCGAGTGTCTGAAATGAGTCCCCGGGAAATGCTGCGATGTGAGGGGTAGTTTCATAAGGCTAGTAGATATAGATCATTTGTCTGTGACAGTTGTGTGCATCCAGTTGTGGAAAGAGTGAGATTGAGATTGAACTCATATATTGGTGGTGCTGCAAGTATACACCTCATCGATTGGTTTTACTATTTAGCTGACATGTTGAGTATGGAAAGGGGCACTGATGTGGCAGTGATTACGATAATATGAGCTGGTTGGAATTAGTTCGGACAGCTGGCCCCATTCTTAACACCTTAGGATGCTATCCTGCATGTTTGGGGGAGGAGCTATTTCAGGGTTCCCACTCACCTGGAAAGTCGGGGAACTTTGTTGGTGGTCAGGGAATTTTGGTAGCTTGCGAACGAAAACGGCGATTTTTGTCTATGTTTCAGCGCAAAGTAGCTACTCGTTAATGTAAGTGCACTCAGTTTGTTATTTTCTTCATGCTTCTGTGCCTTTTCACTCTCAGTGGTTTAAAATGTGGTAATGATAGCACAGGGAGGAGGAGCCGACTAAAATGTAGAGAAAAGTAGCTGTTGCATGTTAATTTGGTCAGGGAAAAATTACGGGCATGGTCAGGAAAAGTCAGGGAATTTAATTCTTCATAAAGAGTGGGAACCCTGTATTTGCGGAGTTGCATGTTACATGGGAGGAGTGAAATATGGCCTGTGAGAAAAGGAAATGAACTAGCTCAAGCTCATGCAGAAATGGTAGTGATTAGGCCTTGATATGACGGTTATTGTTTAGTTACTACATCAAACCAGATTAAGATCATATTGACATGTTTTAAGACAGGATGACAGTCATCGGGTGAAAAGATGTATGGCTTGTGAGGTGGATGGTGTGAGGGTAACTCTGTTGTCAGCTCACTTGGGTGGTCTTGGAGAAAGGTCATAAAACGAGTTTGAATGTTTCATTTTGTAGTCACATAGTGTACTCATTGACATGAGGTTATGGGTTATGGTATTTGTTAGTTAGCATTTTGCATTATTTTACAGTGCCTTGCACAGTTTTGATCTGAGTTATGTATGTGTTTCGTAATTTGTTTTCACCAACATTTATTTCTTGTTAGCTTTGCAGTCGATGTCACTATCTGCAGAATCAGTCATCTTGAACATCAAATTGTTTGTTATATTAAATGGCACTTGTACGTATTACATTAGTTGCTTTGCCACAAATTGTGCATTATTCTTAGCTGTATGTAGTAACAGTAAAATATTATGTTTAAATTGTAAAAGTGACATTCACACAAAATTTCTGCTATAAACTGTATATGACTGCTTGCATTGCTCATGCTCAATAGGAAACTCCCTGAACTAGGTTTCTGAGTTGAGGTGATTAGTTTGTATTGTAAAGATGTTTCCCCAGTACATCTTAGTTTTTGTAAGTCATTAGTAACACACTTCCTTGATACTGATTCGCAATGATGTTGTTATTAGTTGGAACATATTAGTATATTGTGAAGGGCCAGTGATTCTAATGTTACTTGTGATTGTAAACACCAGTATAATAACAACAGTTTTCGATATGATTCTGTGTACGTAACATGCAGTCAAAACTGACTGTTTACTACACGGAATCGAACAGAAAATTTAAACGAAAAACGAACTTAAAATAAACTGCTGAGCAGCATAAGTCCGGTCCAGTCCAGTGATCCGTGAAGGCAGTCCAGTTTGTCTACCTATCGTGATGTGAACTCTGATTGGCAGTGGCTTTTTTGTTTGTATATGCTATACTTAACTTAATGTGTTGTGTTGGTGTGGATGTGTACTCTGCCGTGTACTGCTTCACGTGGCTGCTTGACGTTTGTGCATCCATGTAGTAGATACCAGCACGTGAACGACTTACTCGTGTACCTGTTTGCTACCTGGATCCCTGAGCAGAAGTCAGAACTGTGTAATTGTAAATTGTTATTCTTCCGTCCCGTTGTCTGACTATCCCGTCGTTCGTCCCGTGACAATGGCTAATGCTTTTGGCGAGCCAAACTGGCAGTAGGCCAACACGCTGTCCGTGTGGTCGAGTCCATTCCTGTGCCAACCTTTACTCGCCCACAATACAGATGCTGCTGCAGGAGCATCGCATACCCGTGGGCGGTCTTCATCTCTCTAGTTAACCCTATATGGGCACATTGGAACTACAGAGCAACGGGCAGTTTGATAGCAATATGGTAATTAGTACACTGGCCGTTGATGGGTAGGCTGTTACATTTGGTAAAGCGAGAAAGGGACTGGGCGGGGATGCAGCCCGCCCAGGCCCCTCCTCGCTGTACCAAATGTTATAGCCCATCCATCAACAGCCAGTGTACCAACTTCATATTTGATGTGGCACTGTAATTGCCTCTGAATTCTAAAAGGTTAAACGTTGAGTTAATTGATACATTTATGACGCAGTAAACACTTTTATTTACTGAACTAAACAGATGTCTCCAGTCAAGTGAAAATATTATTAATATTTATCGTAATCTGTTGATACATTTCGCTTACAATTTGATGCAAAACCTTTATTTTACATTTATGAAAGTCATGAATTTGCAAGCGGATTCCCAGGTTTTAGATTTTGATTAACAGATACCTGAATACCCATTTTGATACCCATCAGGTATACCCAGAGTTCATAAATAACCAAAAAAAATATGAGCACCAATCTTTAGCTTGCTTAAGCTGCATGGAGTTACAAAGCTTTTATTTATAGTTCCATGCTTACAGGGTGTTGTAAAACGTACAGACTTAGTCGTCATTTGATGTGTAAACGTGGTTGCTTGATGCTTCGTGTGTTTAGCATATAGATTACATGTCACGGAATATCACTGTAGCAGATAAAGAGTGCAGTATTGGTGAGATGTGTGATAGTACACTATGCTTGTTGAATACCGCTTTTTATTAACCCTTTTGTATCTAATGGGGGTCAGTTACCTCGCAGACTTCTTCTTTATCGTCCGTCATCTTACGACGATGTTGATGCCAACACAAATCAATGCCACACAGCTCTGTCTCTTACAAGTTCCACAATTTGGCAGGAAGTGGTTGGTGAATGAGGCAGAAGCATTGTGAAGTACTGTATCAAAGCTAGGTATCCCGACGTTTATCAAAATGTAGTGAGATTATCGCTGCGTTTAAACTAAAAAATAATTTAATACATTTAGTATAACTTGACCGCAGCTTACACAGAGTACCGAGGTTATAGGGCCTAATGCTTCCACAGGGAGGCATCGTACAAAATATACAATAAATTTTGAATAATACAGTTTGCACGACATCAGAACGTTTAGAAAATTTTCTAATTAACGTGTTTATACGGACAAACATACTAGTTCTCTCACGTTGAATATCAGCATCATTAACATCTTGTGTCCTAAATACTTAAAACATGGTACAAAGTGCAACAAATCATTGCCAACACAAAGCGGTGGAAAAGAGGATGAGACAACTTTAGAACTATCGCGTGGTGGAAAGACCATACAAACACATTTACGAGCATTTAAAACCATGTCAATTTTCATTTATTAGTTACTTCGGCTTCAGCTTTGCCTGTGCATACAAAATTCTGTTCTGTTCACTTCGGCCTACCCGCAGAGTGCTACAAGTAGCTCTGCTGTCGCAAAGAGGCCGCGCGATGCTTCGTGTCTGTCAGTAGTTAGCTTCAACAGTACAAGACGTCGAGTAGAGTATTTTATTGTTAGTTACGTAGGCTACAGATTTATCACTGCGTGCAGTTAAATGCGCTGTTGTGTTGTCTTTGGCGTAACGTTGAGGCTTCGTCTTCTCCCGCAATCAACACCGCCGCTTACTACCAGCGATGTGTCACCTTGCGAGACGGTGGCCGTGGTTCACCGGGGACCGTGTTTACAACACCGGGCCTGTTGCAACGTTAACACAGGCAGTCAAGCCAGATATAGGCTCAGAATCGCGATTTCTGCCTAACCCACCTGCATTCGACCACCCCGTTATGGGGGGTCCCGTCGGAGTATTGCCATGCCGTTTGGCATGGAAAAACTAGAATGATGGGTCTACCTGATGGTGAAAAAAGTCTGACGATATGATTACACATTTCGACACAATACACGAACGTGACGGACACACAGACAGACAGACATACAGACACCGCATAACGGCATAGGCCGCGCATATGCATAGCATCGCGCGGCAAAAACGACGAAAGCCTTGTTGTCATAAACAAGGTTAACTGATGCGTGGCGATCGTCGCCAGCGTCTGCTGTCACGCTCGAAACTGGCACTTTGATAGCGCATTAGAGCCGGTAACGGGTGGTCTGCACCCATTGCTGGATACTTCACCGAAGAACCGAATAGGTGTGTTACACGTTAATGCGCTATACAAATCCACGTTTACTTATACTTTACCTTTACTTCACCAGTCATCGATGCAGAAGAAATCGAGAATTGCGATTTTGCCTACCCCACCTGCATTCGACGCCCCCATTAAGGGGTCCCCGTCGGAATATTGCCATATCGTGTGGTATAGAAAAATTAGAATGGTGCTCCGGCTACTCGACGGTGAAAAATGCTGATGATATGATTACTCGTTCTGACACAATACAGAAACGGACGGCAGACACTGAGACACCGCGCGACGGCATAGGCCGCGCTTATGCATAGCATCGCGTAGCAAAAAAATACAGAGATGCGTAGAGCTGCATAAACTACCGTACTTGGTTTCGCTCAGAAATGCTCAAGAAAATGCGAAGAACTACCTGACGCCAGTGTGCTGGTAACCAGCTTGCTTGTTGGCAGGCTACGCTGACAGGCTAGTTAAGTGTTCTGCGAGCAGCGCAGTGACAACGTACTGTCACAGAGGAACCGCGCGTCGCTGTGCATCGCAGTGGAAATAATCTATCTCCGTCTGTAAGGCTGTTACGGAGCTCTGTGTTCCGCTAAAGAGCGCAGAAAAGATACTGCGTAATACGGCTACGCCCGATGTTCGAAAATTACCGCTTAATGCGTATGAGTCAGAGGCGTGCTGCTGTCGCAGAGAAACCGCGCGTCGCTCAGCATCATACTCCAAATGGTCTGTCCCTATTGGCATGCATGCTGCCCGTTATAGTGAAACTACGAAAAAAGCGCAGCAAAGCAGGCGTGCAGCGTTTGTTACTAACCGTGTTAGTGAAAGCAGGTATTGTTATACGACGCAACGCAACGCAACGCTAGTATGCGTCTTGTCAAATATATCATCTGCTGTAATTTTTTGTATGTATGTATCTTTGAACGTGTTCGGGGACAGATATCTCGGCGCAGGTGCCACCGATCGGCATGAAAATTTGCAGGACGGTAAATCTCATATCCGGACAAAGCTTCTTTCCTTTTGGTGGCGATATCTTTAGTGGTCTCCAAATAGGGGGTTAATTTTTTTTGACACTTTGTCTTTGACGTAGCTTCGGTGGCTTGCGTCGTAAACAATTGTCCACTGATGCGTGTCCGCCACCTCAGTCTGTGGAGTGCCATCAGGTGAACGCTTGCGAGGTAAAAGTAGGCATTGGTGTAAAACTGTGATCCATGCCTGAGCGCCGTGTGTGTAATACGACAAATACACTTACCTTTACCTTTCCCTTTTTTTGTAGTGTACACCACCATTTTTGCAGGGTTTGTTCCGCTGAGTCAGCAAAATGCAGGGACCTGTGGCCAGGCCCGTAGCCAGGATTTAGTGAGTAGGGGGGCCAATATCTGTAGTGGGGGGGGGCCCTTAGGAGTAGGCCCCTCCCCTCCCTTAGAAGTAGGTCCCCTACCATACCCTTAGGAGTAGGTCCCCTTCCCCTTCCTTTCCCTCTTATCCCCTCCCCTCCGTTTCCCTCCACTTCCCTCCCTTTCCCTTCTCTTCCCTCCCCTCCCCTTAGAAGTAGGCCCCTTAATCCAGCTAGGGGTCTGGGGG
>Ga0209149_1001695_pt1 | contig 11538 bp, 6 predicted proteins | sample WorMetTyACAVOLI2_FD_187423 | JGI IMG/M metagenome (GOLD analysis project Ga0209149, IMG submission 187423) | Marine gutless worms symbiont microbial communities from Max Planck institute for Marine Microbiology, Germany - Olavius algarvensis... ...
ATCATACACGACTTAGTAGTAGTCGAGTTATTTGACGTTGAATACTATTGTGACCTTGAAGTGTGGGTTAGAGGCCACTGAAGGCCATTAAAAGTGGTACCATTTGAAAGCTTGGGTACGGTTTCCTATTCGCCTTCCATAGTAACTATGGCCGTATGTTTAGCCATTTCTCAGATATTCAGTGTCAAAGAATGGCGTCACCTTGAAAATCAGGTTAGGGGTCGTTCAAGGTCATTGAAAATGGCGCCGCTCGATGGACCATGTGCGACTTTCTATTGGTCCGCCATTGTAAATATAGCGCTATCTTGTACCATTTTCGAGTTTTTTGACGTTAAATAATATCGTGACCTTGAAATCGGGGTTAGAGGTCATTCAATGTCATTGAAACTGGTGCCATTCGAAAGCTTGGGTGCGGTTTTCTATTCGCCTTCTATAGTATCTGTGGCCGTATCTGTAGCCGTTTGTGAGATATTCAGTGTCAAAGAATGGCGTGACCTTGAAAACCAGGTTAGGGTTTGTTCAAGGTCATTGAAAATGGCACCATTTGATAGATCGCCTTCCATTGTAACTATGGCGCTATCTTGTATCGATTGCGAGATATAGCGACTTATTGGTAGAAAATCGCGAAATTTTTATACCCTACCTGTATTTAGCGCCCCCGCAGGGGGTGACCCCGTCGGAATTTCGTGAAGATGTTTGATGCTGATAAAAAACAGAATGATTGGGCTACCGTATGGTGAAAAAACTATGACGATATGTTAAGCCGTTTTCATCTGATACTGGAACGTCACGGACGGACGGACAGACGGACAGACAGACGCACAGACAGACAGACGGACAGATTTGCTATACCAATATCGCGCGTCAGTATTCTGACGCACGATAAAAACCTACTCGACCCAAGGGTCGAGAATGGTACGTCGACCCCTGCAAAATGCACTCAATGCAGCTGCTCGACTTGCGTTGCACAAGCGGAAGTTTGACCATATCACTGCTGACGTTCGGGATCGTTTACATTGGCTACCAGTTCAGCAGCGGGTGGAGTACAACGTCAGTTTCCTGATCTACAAGTGCCTCCATCAAGCAGCCTCAATCATATATTGGTGAGATGCGCGTTCCCGTCTCAGCAACCGACAACCGATGTCACCTCCGCTCTGCAACACACGGCGACCTGGCAGTTCCACGAATCAGACTGGCAAGATACGGAAAAAGAAGTTTCTCTGTGTCTGGTCCGCTGCTGTGGAACTCACTACCACTGACTGTCCGTGATGTATCACTGACACTGACTCAGTTCTTCACACGACTGAAGACTTGTTTTCCAGAGCCTACGGGACATCATCATAGCGCCTCTGTAACAGTTTCGGCTGTAAAGTTTGTTTGCGCGAACACAAATTTACTTACTTACTTACTTACTTACTTATTTACTTACTTACCAGGTCTCCAAATCAATCTACGGCATTGCGCGCTTTAACCTTTAACCTCTTGATCCAGAAAGTTGACCGCTTCATGCCCTTGTCCAGTGGACCACTTTTGCCAATTTGCATCGAAGTCGGTTCATTCGTTTACAAAATATTGTGCTCACAAGTTTGGTAACGGAAGAACGAACGGATGGACAGACGTACGAAAGAACGGACAACCGGAGAACATTATGCCTCCGCCGGCCAGTACGAAGCATAACTACACTGATGTACACAGCATACAGACCACGGAAGCACCACTTTTTTGAGTGTGTTAGGGAAGTTGTTTGACCCATTTTTCACGCATAAACCAAGTTTTACGGTTCAGTTTGTTAACTTTGCTTCAATGTAGAGCAGTAAAAATCGAAGTTATGTGCATTCTGCAACTTAGCCGTCAGAGTCATTTGGCGATTGGTCTGGGAGGGCGCTCATATCACCACAAGACCCCCGTTTTGAAGGTATCCGCTTCGCAACATGCGGGGGCGCTTCGCGGCCAGAAGGGGAAGGGAGAGGGAAAAGGGAGTTTGACACCACTTTCAAACAGCTTCCGCGTTTTATAGCATAGCGACATTTTTCTACGGTATGCGAGACTACACGACTGTCACAGAATGTCCACGACTTGCAGGTGCGACTGAACAGTGACCTGGACAGTGTTATTGAGAACAACAGCGACCTATCGTGGAGACAGATTGCCTGCCATCGTCAATCTGCCGTACAAGACGTGCGGCAGTCCCAGAAGGGCATGTGCACAATCCGGTGGCATTTAATGACGTCTGTACGTGCCCGTCAGCTGTCTGCTGCCGTGCAGCTGGCCTGCTCGCTCACGGTCAGTGGCGTAGCAACAGGACGGCGACGGTGTGCTGCGCTCAGACGGCAATTTCGCGGAACGGCAAAATTAAAGAATAAATAAAATATTCTGACTTCAAAAACGAACATAACGCAGAAAACATGTTCCAGCTGTTCGTCATTGACTTGAGTTGCATCCAGTGCAGTTTGTATTGTTATTTACTATTCTTCTTTCAAAGCATGCGTGCGATATGCGGCCCTCCCCCAGGAGGCCGCATACGCCCGTCTGTCCGTCCGTCTGTCCTGTGCGCACCGTTAACTGGAAAACGGAAAAGGGTAAAAGATAAAGGTAAGTGTATTTATATAGCGCTCATTTTTGTAGTACACGCAAGGCGCTCAGGCATGGATCACACAATTTTACCTGCAATTACACCAATGCCTGCCTTTACCTCGTAAGCGTTCACCAGATGGCGCCTCCCCAGACTGAGGTTGCGCAGCCTACTAGTCATTTATATACCCCGAAAGGATGAAAAGCTGAGTCGGCCTGGTTGGCTGACCTACAGCGGACGGTTTACCCACATAAGTAGTCACCCATCAGCTGCAGGTCGAGCGCAGGACAGGGAAAGTTCGCCGGTCAAAGACCAACGTTCTACTGGGCCACGTAACGCAACGGAAAACCGTATGACGTTTAAACTGAAAGCAGAGGTTACCCACGGGTCCGATTACGATCACCGATCGATGAGTGTATTCCCAGCATCACCGGTCGGTGACTGTATTCCACAATTCCATAATCCTAACCCTAACCCTAACACTAACCCTAACCCTAACCCTACTGGTTTTTTTCACCAATCGGTGATCGGTGATAGTAATCATTGCGGTTACCCACGTCAGGAGTAACTGGCAGAGCAATTTTGAGGGATGGCCACGTATCGTGTCGGCATGGGCTGCACTTTGTTATTGGCGCCGGCGACTCTGGAGATATGGAGAGGGATGTATCGTACGGTAAGTCACTTGTTTTATTTGGCGGCCAAAAAGTGCATCGATGCACTTTTTGGCCGCCAAATAAAACAAGTGACTTTGATACTGTCATGCGAGTTACACTGATTATTATTACTTACACACAATGGGCCACACTAGTTTAATGATGAAGTTTATTTCAAATTTAATACTCGTCTACAGCGAGAGAAGCAGATAAGGAGGCAAACGGGAACGTAAGTGGAAAAGGTCGGGAGGGAGGAGAGGAAAGAAAGAGTATCAAAATGGACAGCTCTGTGCGTCGCTGCTTGTGATATCGATGCTGCCAATCGACAGCCTGTGATCAGTGCAGATCGAGATGATCCGCCGAGCCAACAGCTCATTTGTCGACCAAGTCAAACATAAAAGAAATTACGGACGGACAACTATGTCTATATCATCTTTTTAACAATAATGTGATGTTGTGATCTGTCCTCCGATTATTAAAAGCGGAGAGCTGAATAGTAACGCAGGTACTTCAAAGCTGCCAGTTAATAAAGTCAGTTTATTAGTAGGGCCTAACTCGTCGCGGTTGACGCCAAATAGTGTTTTCTTACCGTTGACGGTGGACCCATCAAAGGCCCTATGAGCCTCTGTAGCCGCTGCTTCTGGCTACCAGCCACCATGGCGCTATACAAATTCTATTTGTATTGCGCTGCATCGTAGGCAAACATCACACAATCCCTTACCGGAAGCAAAATTACCGCCATGCAACCGCTGTATATGCCTACGGCAATTCTATCTGTCCAGTAAACCATGCTCGTGATTTGTGTCAGCTTCTACTACAGTGAAATTCTTGGCCAGAATATGTTTTTACTTTTATTCTGTGACTATTATGTTTTATATACCAGTAGTAGGCCTAATTTGTGTTTTTAACTTTTTTCTTATTTTTCTGGTTTCCGGTTTCTTAGGCCACATAAACTTTTTTGTGAAATAAAGTTTTATGCAGGTATTAGTTTATTTCACGGACATAGACATTGTGTGGATATTGAATTTCACTTTTTTGTGGCGTCACTTTGGCATATAGACCGTAGTAACGACAAATCAAACGAAAATTGACATCAGAAACCGTGGGTGTCCGAGAAACGTCTGATAACCTCTGGGAGCAGTTTATAGACAAGTAAAAAGCTCCGCTTACAGAATACAACCTTTTGTCGATCGGACTTGACAAACTGCGGCCATGACGTATTTGGCTTCGATGGTTGAAACGATATGTTCCCCTCGATGCCTGCGGCGTCCATAAACCAGCATTATACATTGTATAGTCGGATGACGAGTACTAAAGTTGCGTATATGCAGAGGCTGGCAGCTTAACGGCCGATATACGAGTAATAGCAATAGTACATCGTATAACGGGACGCTTGTTGGGCACGTGATCAGAATGAGCAAGTGCCCGATATGTGGGCCTAAACGACTGAGGCAGCGATGTCTAGGCCAACTTACAACAACGAGGTTACTACCGCAATATATCACGGATCACGCCGTATCCGGCAACATGATTTTTAAAAAGATTTTCTGTTAATTTTTATCGCGCGTCAGCACACTGACGCGCGATATTGATATAGCAATTCTGTCCGTCTGTCTGTCTGTCCTTGACGTTCCGGTATTAGATGAAAACGGCTTAACACATTATCATAGTTTTTTTCCACTATACGGTAGCCCAATCATTCTAGTTTTATCGTCATCAAACATCTTCATCTTCACGAAATTCCGACGGGGTCACCCGCTGCAGGGGCGCTAAATTCAGGTAAGATAAAAAAAATTCACGATTTTCTACCAATAAGTCGCTATATCTCGCAAACGATACAAAATAGCGCCATAGTTACTATAGAAGGCGAATAGGAACTTGTACACGATCTATCAAATGGTGCCATTTCCAATGACCTTGAACGAACCCCAACCCTGTTTTCAATGTCACACCACTCTTTGACGCTAAATATATCACAAACGGCTACAGACACGGCCATAGTTACTATAGAAAGCGAATGGGAAACCGCATTACAGCTTTTAAATGGCACCAGTTTCAATGACCTTGAGTAACCTCTAATTCAGATTTCAAGGTCACGGTATTATTCAACGTCAAATAACTCGCAAATGGTACAAGACAGAGCTATAGTTACAATGGCGGACTAATAGAAGTCATACATGGTCTATCGAACCGCACCGTTTTCATTGATCTTGAACGGCTCCGAACCCAGATTTCAAGGCCAGGCCATTCTTTAATGCTGAATATCTCCGAAATGGCTAAAGATACGGCCATAGTTACTATGGAAGGCGAATAGGAAACCGTACCCAAGCTTTCAAATAGTACCACCTTCAATGACCTTGAGTGACCTCTACCCATATTTCAAGGTTACGATAATATTCAATGTCAAAATAACTCGACTAATAGTAAGTCGTATATGATGTATCCAATGGTTCCATTTCCAGTGACTTTGAGTGACCGTTAATAATAATAATAATAAGAATAAGAATAATAATAACCAAGACAATGTTTATGGGGCTGTCATCATGGCAAAGCCATTGCGAGAGTTCACCCGGTTCATTTGATGAATGGATTATATCTTAGATTAACCTAGATTTCAAGTTAGTTAACCTAGATTTCAAGGTCATGGTGTGATATTTATGCCTATAGATGCCCCCAACGTCTTGTGTGCGCAGCTGACGCGCGATCTGTTTGCGATAGTTGAGTTCTCGTTTAACTCCTTTGTGACTATACGTTACTTTATACGCGGTTACTTTAATGGCTATGGCGTTAGGTCCATTCAACTGTATTTAAAATCTCAGTCACTGCTGATCACATGCTTTCCTGGAACCAAAAAATCGTACTCTTCACTTAGTACTTGGAAAGGTCTGTTTTCTGTTCAACTATAACATATGTTGTAATAAATGACGAAATAATATTAAATTTAGTGTCGTTACAGCAATAAGATTTACCGTTGGAGATCACATTATTATTAAATGCTCGTGAATGTATGAAGCAAACCACTTTCTGAAGATGTTTCCTGACAGAGGACAGATTTTTAAAGGGTTAAAACGTTTAACGGAGAATGTGACAGCAATGGCATCACTGACTCGTGTTCGGGTTGTGGTCGACCACACAATGCCCACCCCACTGCAAACATTACACACAACTTTATTTCACCATAAACATTAACAAAGTTAAAGATCTCGCACTGATATTTTGATCAGTGTCTTTACCCCATCAAGACTTCATCTTTTGTCAAAAATGTATCGAGCAAGCGCTTTTCTACGTATTTTTTCACTCACATCCATTAACGAGATGTTTATCGTCAGTGGTAAATCTCATTGCTGCAACGACACTTTTACTGACGTCCAGTTTACATCACTGCTAGCAAAGAATATTTAAGAAGAATACAAATTACTTTACATTGTTAGAACTTAGATTCAGCATTTTATTAGCTATTTTGTCTGAAATTTTCGTTCAAATTGGTTACTTTTTCTAAGAGTTATGCAAGAAAACAAAAGTGGGTGTTTTTTTTCTAAACACAGTGTATTAAGAAAAGAATAATCGTCTACGTCCCTAAAATTAGTTACTGGTATATGCGATGTATTGTGCGCTTATACGGCATCTAGGTATAGCTCGCGGTAATTTACATTGCATATGCCGCTGTTGCTCAAAATCCGTTGCCATGACAGCGTGATCTGATGCATCTGGAGGCTGAGAGTTGACAGCTGCAGCAGTAGACCGGTTTAATGCACAGTCAACGTTAAATCTAGGACGATCCGAAAGACGCCAGCTGAGCTGACGCAAATCAATCCGTCGTCGTCGGCAATCGTTTTACTTGTAACGCGCTGCCGCACGTTGGCATCCAACGTGCAGGTGCTGCCGCGGCGTATACGCTGTGCCATCGTGACGTCATTCCGACCACAGCCTGGCAACGCAATGACCCTTCGTAACGTCTTCCACAATTCATTTCAGATCAGCAAACTTTTTTTCGAACTCCTAGAAACACGAATCTGCATTTTACACTTAGCTTCGACTAACAGTCAACTGACATCCAATAGATGACATACGTCCATTATAGTAGTTGGGATAGTAGGCCTATTGTTTTTATCGCGCGATGCGTAGGCATAGAGCGGACTATGCTGTCGCAAGATGTCTGTCCGTCTGTCACACGCCGGTATTATGTTGCAGCGGCTAAACATATCATCAAACTTTGTTCATCGGGGTAGCCACACTAAACTCTATGGCAATATTCTGACGGGGACCCCCTAACGGGGGCGTCAAATGTAGGGGATATGAAAAAATTGCGATTTTCGACCAATATGAAGCTTTATCTCGGAAATGATACAAGATAGGGTCATAGTCACAATAGAACGCCAATATGAACTCGTATACGATCTATCGAATGGTGCAATTTCCAATGACCTTGAATGACCCCTAACCCAGATTTCAAGGTCGCGCCATTATTTTATACTGAATATCTCAGAAACAGTACGAGATGGAGACACAGTTAAATGGAAATACTATAGCCTATAGGAACTTATACACGCCCTATTCAAGAGCGTCATTTCAATGATCTTGAGTGACCTCGAGTGACTTGGCGAAATATTCAATGAAACAAGCATCGCGCGGCCTCTCTGCGACAGCTGAGCTTTGCTAGAGAACGATAGTCATGCCATGTATCGCAGATTGCAAAGCCGGTCTCTTTTTGTCATCGACTAATCACACCAGAGCCTAAATAACAATCCCGCTGCACACCATACTTTCCGCCTTTTCCTCCCACCGCTCTTCCCTCTCCCTCCCTCCTCTTCTATTTCCTCCTTACTTCGACTATCCTCTATAGTCTTCCCGCTTTTACCGATCCTTTGAATGCCTCCTTCACTTTTGACCCTCCCCCAAACCGAGATCAAGGGGATTCCCCGAAAAAATGACTTCCCACAGCTACCTCCTCAGACCCCTCCCCACACGGGACGGGAACCCCTCCTCAAATCCAATTCCACTACCTCAGCGCTTCGATCCTCGTGCTTTCGGCACTCGGCCCACCCTGTTAAAAACTGCTAGATCAGCCGCTGCTTGTAAGTGAGTTTAAGTGCATCAGATTTATAATGACAAAGTTATTTACGTAGGTCTAATAGCATTTGTATCCGTTTACGTAGGTCTAATAGCACTTGAAATATTGAAATTTTTCGTCTACACACAGCATCGAATATTTAGCCTACGACTTCCTGGACGGGCCTGCGTCAGCTGATCGACTCACTGAACTTCTGCTGATGAGAGATAAGTCGGAGACTTATTTACCCGGTCATTTACCTGGTGTGGCCACACCAGTCTTGTTGAAGCACTTGTGCAGCCATAGGGTTAGTCGGACGTCAGTAATCGAAGAAACCCATCCGAGATTGTTTCAGTTGCTGCAGACCATTCTTAAACTGTTCACGGTACTTGCATTCACTGTGTGATGATCCAAACTGTTCCATCTGTTGACAAGTCGTTCCGTAAAAAATGCCGTTTCACTTCCAATTTACTCATGTGTTTAGTCAGCTTAGCAGCTTAGGCAAACAACACGCAGGAAGGAAAGACGTCAAGACCGGTGACAGCAGCGCAAAAACATCAGCCATCAATCGCCTGAAGAACAAACTGCAAAGATGTTTTGTATTCGTCAAGACGCGTTCGTGTTGGCTTGTTCGCACTCACAGAAGCCTTTAGCGCTTAACGTAGGCTTGTAAGTGTGCACGTTTATACAGGCCTATGCTTGGCACAGTGTTGCAAATTGCTGCACGCACGCATAATAGCATTATGCAAATCATACATCACCATGGGCATTAGCGTCGGAGCCGGGGAGATCGCCGGATTGATGACCCTCCGATTTGCAAACTGCAGGCAGATCAGAGTTGGACATGGGTCAGGTTCATCCATGGGTCGGGTTGGGTCACAAAATTCTCCATATTGGGTAGTCGGGTTGGGTCCGGTCCAGTTTTGAAAATATCTAATAAATATACAATTTACACAATTTACACGCAAGAAACCGAATATTCGATTCGTAATGATAAGAAATTGTAACATTGACATTTATTGCCGTTTAATTATTTATTCCAACATTAAGGACGTGTTGTTTGGGCAAAAGGCGTGGCGCGTGAAACGATGATGTTGGCATCTGAGATGAAAAGTTTAAGTCATTTGATAGACATGCTGAAGGACTCGCCAGCTGGTGGCAAAACCAAAAGTCGTGCATAAATGGGTCGCGTCCAGAGTTTCATGTTAATTCTGGGTCGGGTCGGGTCACTTCATTTGTGGGTCGGGTTGGGTCGGGTCATGAAAATTGGACCAATGTTCAACTCTGACGGAGATTATCCTCATCCTCTCATGTCAACCGCTGTACTAGATTTTAATCCTCTTTTAATCATAAAAGTCACAGTACAGTTTTGTACAAAACATGCAAAGTCAGCTGAAAGAATAAGCCACCATAATTCGTAGTTTCGCATACGGACTCGCGCTGTAGCCAATCCTTGTTTCGATGAAGGCTTACACCGTATAATTGACACTAGACGCACTGCAGTTTGCTTCTACAACGCCGGTGTGGGTTTACATGAAAGTAGGCAGCGGCGAAGGAGAGTTGGGATGGGAGACCTCTGAGAGATGCAGGATTAAACTGATAAACTCGTGACTAATGAGTAGCGCTACCGGGTAACAGTACGAACAGATGCATTGTCGCAGTGGCGTAGACACACAAGGTGCGTAAGATGCGGAAAATACCTAATATTTTTGCACATGATTTCTCAGTGATTACGTGCCCGATCGCGTACAAGCAATACGAGGTGACCAAAAGCGTCATGTGGTGCGCAGTTGTACATTTTTTACGTAGAATCACAACGAACAATCTCCGAAAGCGCTTAGTCGATACAGCGGAAAAGGAAATTGAAGGCCAACAGCATGTTTGAATCAAGAAATCGGCGCACTAAAGCGGGGAAAGAACGCAATTACGCACCCCGTGTCGCAAATTCCTGACTACGCCACTGCACTATCGTGTGTTGTGCGTGTCTCTTAGCAGTCGATGCTAATTCCTATCATTTGCCGGGAAGTGAACACGTAAGCAACTCGATCAGTGCCAGAGGAGTGTATAGCGGTGGACATGGGGGGGGGGGCTAAGCCTCCATACCTACAAATTGGCCCAAATGTCACGAATATTAACCACCCCAAAACAGTTTAGATTCACCGTATGTGGCAGCAAACAGAGAAAAATTGAAAAATACAATAAAAGATTAAACAAGTTAACTAAAGTATAGGATAGATGCTGGTGTTGCAACGTTCTGCACCATTATTAAGCCCCCGCTGCAAAACGGGGGCTATACGCAATGACGCTGTCCTTCTGTTCGTTTGTCTGTCGCCTGCAACGCTGGCGGCGGCGGGGGCTTATCGCATTCAGGCCCAACTGACTTGTTACATGCATGATAGGGCCTACCTCATCAAACACCAAACAAAATCCAGCAAATAGTCTATTATACTACCGTAAATATTTTCAATGACAGTCGTAAGTTTACTTTTACATTTTACATTTATAGCTCACAAAATGCCGGAAAATTCGCCAACAGCAACCTGCCAATCTAAAAAATTCCAGGGAGAAAATCCCATCTTAAAGGGTATGTCGTTTCGTTTCAGAGGCGGGGAACAAAGGTGAAGGGAAGTGGAGGTAAGGTAAGGGTAAAGAAGGTGAAATAGAGGAGAGAAATAAACGCGTATCCTTTATACCGGTGAATATAAGTTAGAAATTTACCTTTAACATTAAAAAAATGTTGCCTTAATGTGTTACATACGTTGTTCATCTCCACCGGTGTTCCGTCCAGAGCCGCTTTATGGGATTTCTATCCACCAGTGTGACGTTTATGTCGGAGGTAAAGTCAGAGTATCGGAATTTATGATATTTTTAGATTTAAAACACCGTGGATCAAAATAAAACTTTGTATTATAAGTAAAACAGTCGTTAAACTCAAATCAACAATCAACAACAAACAATAAACAAACCTACAATCACGAGTTAGTAGAAAAGCAAATATTATCTCAGAAACTAGGTAAAATAGTCCGAGTGTCAATTCACTGTCAATCACTACTGTCACCAAGACAAGCTAGAACGCAATGTTCGCTTCACACACACAGCCTACCTATCACCACTGGATTAAGTCAGACTACTACGCACTACAGCAGCTCTTATCTATGTATAAGTAAACTGCCCAACTATCAGATTTGACCTATGCAAATCTCACCACCGAGTCACCCAGACTCATATAACACACTCTACCAGGATAAACTATCCGGTCAGAG
>Ga0209149_1001697_pt1 | contig 11533 bp, 8 predicted proteins | sample WorMetTyACAVOLI2_FD_187423 | JGI IMG/M metagenome (GOLD analysis project Ga0209149, IMG submission 187423) | Marine gutless worms symbiont microbial communities from Max Planck institute for Marine Microbiology, Germany - Olavius algarvensis... ...
CGCACACATACACTATAGCTTGCTACAACTTATATCGGCACTTCTACCGAGATGACTGCTGGAGCAGTGCGATAGCTCTCGCCTGCTGCGTTTTAGGTTCGCGGTTCGATCCCACCATCGGATCATAATTTTTTTTTAAATTCTGTTCTGTTTCAGTTGGTTTTCTACATAACTTTTCAATTGTAATATGCCACTTATTCAGTTTAACATCTAATTCGGTAACTATTTGTGTATGTTGATCATAAACGTCGAATATTATGCCTTCGAGTAATTAGGGGGCATAGAGCTTTAGCGAATGACCGTCCCAAATTTTGGGGACTTAGCACCAGTTTTTTGGTGAAGTATCCAGCAATGGGTGCAGACGACCCGTTACCGCCGGAGTGTCATGATGATCAGTGCTTAACCGGTCAATATAGAAATATCCGAATACCACACCGTGACACCGACAGTACAATACAGTGCGATGGCGTCAGTGTGGTACAAGCAGTGCGGTGGCCATGGGTGGGTTAGGGTCAGGACCCGGCTCGTGTATCTGATAGGGTCAGGACCTCGCGTCGTGGGTCGGATAGGGCCAGTTTTCACATTTTCGCTTTCGGAATCTTGCTTTGAAATGCATGCTGGCGTTGCGGGCGTTGTTTAGCATGACACTGCCGGGCACCAGTAAAATGCGGATTGCGAAAATCGCGAACGTGTAAAATGCGGTATATTCATGCAGAATGAATCCGCATTTTACTCGTTGCACATTTTCCGCATTCCGCAATCCGCATTCCACATTTTAATCTCCAGTTAAAAATGTAGATTTTGGACTTTTAACACTCTCACAACTGAATAATACACTGGTGTCGTCTTACTCTGATGTTATTCACTATGTTCCAAGATCTACTTACAGTCATACAAGTGTTTGCAATTTTTTGACAGTATCTGAGCTCCACTGGCGACGACATTAACTACTGAGTTTATGTGCTTATTCTGGAAGTTATTACTGGTGTTTGTAACCTGACACGACAAGGTCGTTTGCGGAAGACAACAACAACAACCACAAGAAATTCTACAGTTTGTCTTTGCATTTTTTCACGTTCCGCATTTTACCCTACGTTCCGCAGTACTTTTCCGCAAGCCGAATTCCGCATTTTACACGTTCGCGATTTTCCGCATTCCGCATTTTACCGGTGCCCAACCCTGCCGTGTATTGTACGGTGCGGTGGCGGTGCGGTATTTCTATTATGCCCTTCGGTAAATACCGCAACTTGTGTTGTACACAATAAACATAATCATATTTGTATAAAACATACAGCGATATATTACCTGTTTTATTTATTGGCTCCAAAAATAATTACAACAGAAAGTGAGACGAAAATAAACAAACAACAAATTAAATTTTCGCGGTACGCGCAAATATCATAAGGTGTTGAGTTAAATACGGACACAGGCTACCTGCGCCCAGACCATAGCCATAAGACTGTTCTACTCGGAAGACTTAGGCCCACGTAACGTAACTGTGTAATCTAAAATTACTAATTGTCTCTCCGGTCATTCCTTACATAAAATAATATTATTTTATGTAAGTGATTCAGAGTACTACGTAGAGCAGAGTTCGTGCACGTTCCAAAATGTCACGGATCGTCAGATTCCTACTCCTAGTACCAATGTTCATGTCGACGCTTTACATCAGAACATGCAAAGTAGGTCCATAGCCAACCCTACATCGTGAAATGTTCGAATTTGTTCTTAATTTGTATATTTATACATCAAAACACATTTCGAACATTTCGTTGTGAATGTCGATGTCGATAGCCCATTGTCGTGCATGTTATCGCCCCAACCATCGTTTGTTAACCACAAATAAATAATGCATGGCCCAAGCATGGCACAAAGGTATCGGCCCAACCATGATTTGCCAATTATGGGTTAATGGAAAGTGTTTGTTGGGTTACGACGTTTGCAGTCTGTTAATAGTACCAGCAGAATCGTCCAAGTAACCAGGTTACGGCATTGTGGACACCTGGTGCTTAGTAGCAGCCTAACGCTCCGTGCTAAAACTTGTGTTATATTTGGTTGACTTGAAGGCCTGCGTGCCAAAGCTTTGTGTTCTATTATACAGTGCAGTGCTGTCCTGCATGGCAGCTTGTTTGATGTGTCATTGTAACAAGTTGCGATTGTCAACTTGATTTCAATAAAGACTATTATTAGGATATCACACAACGTACAGCACGCCCCACGCACCATCAATATTAATAAGTAAGTAAGTAAGTAAGTATCGTCTATTTATATAGCGCATTGCGTGAAACCAGAGTTCTACTCTATGATTCTGCGTGAAACACCCTAATGCGCTATATCTGGAGCAGTGAGTGATAAAGTCGTAGACGTAGTTGATTTGACGAGCGCAGGCATTGGCCTGTATGCTCGCACCTTGGTCATATACGTAACATAACGCTACTTTCTAAATAGGGCCTATAGAAATTTTACATTTCACTTCGGTTTCCGGTTCCAGTCAGCTGTGCTCGAAAATCATACATTATTTCTTGACTGTGCCACAATCTGTCCAATCTATTATTAAATGTATTACTTGTAAAACAAGACTTTAACGTCCGAGACTGAGATGAGACGAAGACCTTTCAAAATAGATCTCGGGGCCTTCTACACAGCGAGACTTCGAGACCGAGATTATATTCCTGGTAATATACCAGAGTTCTAGTACAAAAGGTTAGTGCCGTGAAGTAACAAAGTGAAAGTAACGCGTTACAATAGGCCTACTTAAGTAACTTTGTATTACGAAGTACTGAACAGGGTGAGTAGGTCTACTTTTACTTGTAGGCTACTTAAATAAATTTTTCAGCTAATTTCAGTACTTCGTCATCATCTTCGTGATCATTATAATCTTTATTATAAGTTGACAAACCGCAACTAATTACAAAACGTTAGTAGATAACAGTCAATAAACGCGTTATGTCAACTTGTACATTAAACGAATATGAATAAATGAATGAACATTCTGAGAATAAAATCGCTCTCAGTTAATGAACTGGTCTTCACAACAAGTGTTCTGTTATGAGGTCTTTGTCTTAGATTATATGTTCTTGTATTTGCCATAGGTAAAAGACTATCAGCACGACTGTTATTATACAGGACTTGAGAGAATAGGTCATCATCATCGTCTTCTACTAGTTCAGCCAGGGATAACTGGTTGGAAGACGAGAGTCCGGATCGAATGCCTCGTCGAATGACAGCTTTTAGTCTTTGTCTGTCAGTGGCATTAGTAAAGCCTCATTACTTTTTTGCTGTCGTGTAGGCCTAATAACGTTACAGATAATTTCATAGATGACAGTAACGCCGTACACGAAAGGCTGGAGTGAACAAGTGTGTTTAAGAGCAATTAAAATCTGTCATGTCGATGGCGATTGAGAGTAAGTGCCTAGCCAAGCCATCAGCAGCCATCAGATAACATGTAGCTCAGCACTCAGCAGACAGGTGCACTGTGTACGGCGGAGCTGCACAAACCAGGCCAACTATGTTAGCCACCGGGCCTGCTGTCCAGCGTAATCATTGGTCCACATCATCTCCATGCAACTCTTCCCGTGCACTGCAAACTAAACTAGCTTATTTATCACGGTCCGTCTAATGACCTATCTGTCCCGGTTGACTGTGTTTGCAGCGCTTTTGTATTGAACCTTGTTATAAAGGCATTAACATTATGACGTTTCAGATATTGTTGTTTTAGATACATCTGTTTTAGGCGTAGGATTGTGTCAACCATAAATACTTTTACTTTTTACTGTAAAAGCATTCTATAATGCAAGAACTTTTACTTTTACATAAGTACAGAAAATCTCAATTACTTGTACTTTTACTTAAGTACTCAATTCCAGTACTTGCTACAACACTTCAAAAGCTGACCCAAACTCTTCAGGCGTGCCTGAACTGATTCTACGCGAACGTTGCTACATTACGTTCGTCTTAGCCTATGTCATCGCAAATCTGCCTTTCCGTCTGTTGTCGGTGACGTTGATGCACGATGCACACTATGCATAGGTTTCAACTTTTCGGTAGTATTTTTTCCGCGCGATGCTATGCAAGCGCGGCCTATGTCGTCATGCGGTGTCTGTTCCTCGGTCTGTCTGTCCGTCACGTTCGTGAATTCTGTCAAAACGAATGAACATATCATCAAAGTTTTTTCACCATTGGGTAACCACGTCATTCTGGTTTTTCCGTGCCAAACGGCGTAGCAATACTTGGACGGGAACCCCTCCTAAGGGGGCGTCAAATGCAGGTGGTGTAGGCAGAAATCGCGATTCTGAGCCTATATCTGGCTTTAATGCCTGCTGTTAACGCTGTAACAGGCCAGGTGTTGTCAACACGGTCGCCGGTGGAACACGGCCACCGTCCCGTAAGTGGTGACACATCGCTGGTAGTAAGCGGCGGAGTTAATTGCGGGAGAAGACGACGAAATGTTTATGACAAGAAGCCTCAACGTTACGCCAAAGACAACAGAACAGCGCATTTAACTGCACGCAGTGATAAATCTGTAACTAGCAATATAAGACTCTACTCGACGTTTTGTACTGTTGAAGCTAAGCTAACTACTGATAGACGCGAAGCATCGCGCAGCCTCTTTGCGACAGCAGAGCTAATTGTTGAACAATGTAATCGGACAGCTTGTGTAAAAATTTTGGAAAGAAATTCCAGGGTTCTAGATGATCATGTGCAAGGGAAGGTGTTAGCAAGAAACTCAGCTGTCGCAGACGAGTGTAGGACATCTCCCCTGCATATTTTCCCCCTTGGACATTTCCCCCGCCCAAACATTCTCCCTCCCTATTTACATGGTGTTGGATATTTTCCCCCTACCACCACCACCATGCGCCAATCTATATAAAGCGATCTACCGCACCTGAAAACTGGCACTAACCCGCATTCCTGACCCTAACCGACCCATGACGTGAGGTCCTGATGACCCTAACCCTAACCCTAGCCGATCGACGACGTGAGTCCTGACCCTAACCGACCAATGAGGCGGGAAATTTTTAGAAAACTACACTAACCCATATTCGTTACCCTAACCGCTATCAAGTTTGTACAGGTTAACGGTAGATCGCTTTATATAAATTGGCGCGTGGTGGTTGCGGTAGGGGGGAATGTCCTAAACCATGTAAAAATGGAGCGGGAATTGTCCGAGCGCGGGAAATGTTAGGGAGGGAATATATCCGAGGGGGAAATGTCCAGGCGGTATGTCCGGATGCCGTCGCTAAGTCACTCGAGGTCACTCGACATGACACTCTTGAGAAGGGCGTAAGTCCATGATATGCATAGCATCGCGCAGTAGAAATCGGCGCTTTCGACCGATATCTCGCTTTATTTCGGAAACGGTACGAGATAATGGATGAGGAATAGTAACTCGTATCCGATGTCAAATGGTGCCATTTCCAATGATCTTGAGTGATCCCTCTTAACTTAAATCACAAGGTCACGCCAATATTCGATGCCGACTATGTCAGTAACAGTACAAGATAGACATATTTAGGCCTACAGTGGAAACTAGTAAGAACTTACACACGGGCTACACATTGGTGTAATTTCGAATGACGTTGAACGACCACGAGTGACTTAGCAATTTTTTAGTTCATTAGTTCATAAACCAAACAGTAACTTGCTTACGCCCAACAATTCTCATACGGTAGATTACTTTTGCCGTAGGCTTATGTATTTGTTACCGGTAGCCATGCACACGAGAATGACCAATAAAGTTGAACAAAGTAACATATTTTATTTCTGTACCAAACACTGTCATTACTTTTCCGTTCAGCAGTTGGTTCTGTAATGTCGTAAACTTTCATTTGAGTATCCTTATAGCATTATGGACTTCTAATAAAAAATTTACCTTTCACGTGTTTTTCCATAGAACTGCCATAGATACTTGTCAGCAAGAAACTCCTCAGTAGGCAAGTAAGTATCGTATGATGAACATAAGTAGGCTTCGTGTGTTATTTTCCAACATAATTTGTACAGACGTAGGTGAATTTTTACAAAGTTCACCAATGTTCACATTTTGCGTTTGTGGCCCAAGAACATGCATAACATGTTATGTATGGTGTGGTGGTCCCATGGCATATTAAAAGCTAACTTTTGCCCCAAATCTATGCCTACATGCATTTTCAGATTCCACCATGTTATGTTTTCCACCATGTTATGGTGGAAAATAAGAGCTTTCCACCTTCTTCTCCACCTTTGGTCACGTGAGGGTGGAATATTTGCTGCATTCCACCCCAAGGTGGAATTTTTCCACCTTTTTCAGTTACAGTGCACGGTCATTTCCAGGTCAGTATACGGTCGTAAGGCAGGTCATTAGCTACAAACTTTGCGAAGGCCCGAAGGTGAAAATTTCAGTCAGCCATGGGGCGCAACTTCACAAGCCAGGACAACCCTGGGTTCAGCAAAAGTCCCAGAAATGTTGAAAAGTTGACAGGACTATCCTGCAGAGCAGTTCTGTGCAATGAATCACTAAGACAGATCTGCAGTGCAGCTTCATGTCTTCAGACGCAAGAATGCGCAGTGCGCACCTGCTGTCTTATTCTAATCGTTGATCAGTGGCGACTACAATTAAAAGCAGTAGTTCAAGTTCACGGAGGGCACATTGAACAGTTGTTTACTTGACTGTCTGGTTGTTGTACGTTGCTGTTAGTTTGATATAGTTATAAACATGCATTGCTGTTGTGTTTTGCCATTGTGACATAATGATGTTCGGGTGCTTTGGCTCGGTTGTAATTTTTTGAACAACCTGTTGACATGCTAATTTGGTTTGGGCTTCAATATATGTATAGGACAGAATTTCAGTTTACAGTATAGAGACCTGCGAATCAAAAAATTACGTTCAAATCGAATCTCGAATCGAATCGGCGGATAGTCGTTTACAGCTTCAATGTTAAATTTTTGTTGATTGCCATATATGAGTTTTGTTACTTTGTAGGCGTACTAGGCTGTCCTACTGCATACAAGGTTGTAACGGTTGTATTATAAATATAATCCCAGTAGCAATGCCGACGCGATTGAAATTTGTCGTTGAACAGTGAGTGTTGTTTATGGTACGACGGCAAACGTGGCAGGCGCGGCGATTCGAAATTTTCGAATCGGCCCGTCACTTTCAAATCGAATCGAATCAGGACGTCCCATTCGAATTCGAATCGAATCTCGAAGCTTCGCAGGTCCCTAGTTCACGCTAGGGTATGTTATTTGTAAATGTACACAAATACTATAAACTATAAACAGAAAAATATAGGGGTCGGTTTTTTTGGCCCACCCTGTATATATGCCGTATCAATGATGTTTAGTATCTTACAGAACACGTTATAAGCTTATATTTATTGTGAAATCGTACACAAGGTACACAATAAAATGAAAATTATAAAAATGAAAATTTGTGTTTAATTCCCAATTCAATGTTGGTTAAATTTAGTAAGTTGACTAAAAATTAAAAGCACTGTCCTCTCACGTTATCTAGATGTGCATAAGATTGTGTATTTAAATATATAAGCTTAGATTTTACGCTACAGAGAGCCCTTTTCTATAAAAAAGTATCACCCATTTGCATGGCGACCATAGCCAATATAAAATATATGCAATCGTATTTCGAAGCACAGCTCTCGTAAAAAAACTGTGTGATTAGGCTATAATAATGTGCCGGTGTATGTCGAACAGTTTGAATATTTTCATACAATAATTTATCTAATTACAATTATAATTACACATAAACGCAAAAACATGATGTATAAATAGAAAAGAATGCTTCGTCGCATTGATGTACGCTTAAAGAAATGAGTGTAATATACCGATTGCTTTCTACATCCTTAAAAAAGCTTTTAATTTACCTTAGTTACCAATAATAAATGTGATTTAAATATTTTCAGTGTGTTTATATGTGTATATTAAGCAAACACGTTATAACAACCAATGCAACAACTGTCGGCGAGATACACATATACACATGCACGCAATATAACTTAGCATAAATGAGTCGGTGTTTCGAACTAAAATCTGCTGGAAATGTGTGCTCTGTATTTCTATTATATGTCTATATATAATTTATATATTATATAATTATGTATACGGAATAAATTTTGTGTTATACAGAAATATGAACGAAATTAATAGTTCGAATTTAAATCAAACAAATCGTTTACGGCGCATTCAGCATGTTATAGCACAAAATATATACAAGTTAGTGTACGATCAAGTTATATGACATTTAAATTAAAAATATATCAGAACAATTTTGACATTCTTTTCATAATTACGGCCGCAGTGCGTTCAAAAGTCATGAAAATTGGCCTGAGTTGCAGCATGGAAAAATTACAGTTTCCTACGGCGGTTCTGTATAGTTTATAATAGACGTAGTTCGTATGCAATAGGCCTATTATAACGGTAACTGTACAACATACGTTTGAGGAAATATTATACACGTGATCAGTATACTATAAAATGTCAATTTATTTATTAAAATTATTAACTCCAATTACAAATGGTATAGCAAGTTTCATCATAAAAGCGAAACTTTAAAAAAAATTAGGTATTCGATCGGTCGCCAAATACCAAATATACAACTGCAGTCTAAGTAACTAAGTAAGTAAGTAACTCTATCAATCGTAATCCATCAACGTCATGAATATTGATAACTTTATAACGTCTGTAACTTTGATGTAAGGAAACAGTCATTATCGGTTATATAAATTTGTTTTAGATAGTCACATAGTTATATGAATAATCAGTAATAATTGACAATCACCTTGACATTTACACTAATAAATAAAGCTGTGTTTGCGATCGTATTTTATTATATAATGTTTTTAAATATTTGCGCAATAAACTACACTGTAAATCAGAAAAAAACCTAGACCCTTTTTCATTTGACCATAACTATGGCAGATACTGTCCGATTTTAATGATTCTTTCACTGTTGCAAACAATAAATTAACTGTGACCAAGTGTGCTTTAAAATATACCACCGCACCCCATATCTGCAAGTGCACTACCTTGTCAAATAAACAAGAATGTAGCCAACGTTGCCGGCATGATTTCGAAATTACCGGCAAGCCTGCGCGTTGCGCAGCCATGCCGGTATTGTTTTTACTCAGTGGTCCAAAAATGTGTCTTTCGCCCCGCAGGGCGACACGTTGCCCCGATAAACGTGAAATTCGGCACTGGGCGATCCCCCGTGCCAAATTTCACGTTTATCGGGGCAAAAATGTAAGAATACAGCTCCCAAAACTGTAAAAAAATTCGAATTTTGGCCAGAAATTTGTACCTCAGGGGCGACTCGTTTGCAATATTTTTACGAAATTCTCAGCGTTTGTACGCGTCTATAGGTAACTTTTAAGTTTGTAATTTGGTCACTTTCGAGGAACAAACACCCAAGTTATAAGCATTTTCCCGCGGTGTGGGGGCATTTTCCCACAAATTTTCAATAGCCCCTAGCGGCGAAACTACTGATCGGATCAAAAATATTTAGGGGGTGCAAAAATGGGACAGACCTCCTCTATCACCGTGCCAAGTATGGTGGGGATCGTGGGTCGCGCACCGGCTGTAGACGAAAAAGTGTGATGTTTATTGTTTTTTTATGTCACACTTTGGAATTACGAAATTTGTGATAACGGAAACACCATGAAGCAGTGTAATTTTTAGAACAATTATGGTATCATTGCATAGAGGAAGGTTTCTAGTTGTCCACCTATATTTAAGTTTCTTTATGGACCCCTGGATTTTTTCTTGGGGGCAAATCTATACCAAAAATGGCTATTTTTGGCGAATTTGGCGGCCGTAAGGGCACATTCTTAAAGCCACAATGGTGAAAATTCGCACGACCGTGGGGACCTGGGAGACCCTCACCACGCCAAATTTTGTAAAAATTGCTTAGGGGGATATACCTCTTTTGGTCAAATACATACCAAAAATTACCAATTTTTGCGATTTGGGGGCTCTAATCCCACATTTTTAAAGCCAAACGGGTTAAATTTAGCTCTAGCGTGCGGACCTGTGACTTCCTCGCTCATGCAAAATTTTGTAACAATCGCTTAAGGGGAGTGTCCTCTTAGGGGTAAATTTTCCCCCAAAATTCGAAATTTTCGCGATTTTGAGCCATTTAAGCCGAGATATCTATACCCACAATGTCGAAATTTTGCTTCTTAACATGATAGCTGACCTATAAGAATCCCACAACAACACAAAATTTTCTCAGAATCGCTCAAGGGGCCTGCCGGCATTGCATTGCCTTCGGGAGGTGATGCATGTTGATTTCTAGTTGAAGATGCAACAGACAAAGAGTCACACTGAATGTAACAAACATGGACAAAATCAACATTGTCAGTTCACAAACTGTACTCGAAATGTCAATTAAAGAAATCTCACAATGAATTCCGGGCTGAATCATGCAAGTTTTTGATCAGAATCTTATATTCGTCGCTAATCCCTATAATTTTACATAGACTAAATTAACAGGCACCGTAAACAGGTAAACATTTAATGGCGACTTAATGACGTCAGTATGACGTCATTATGACGTTGTGAATGACCACTGAAGAAGACAGTACAATGAAATTTCAAATTACTGCTGTCATTGCAGATTTATTCAACAGTTACTGTGAAGAAGTGTATGTGGTTGCATTTTTCAAGGAAATGCGACAACAAACTATGGATGAAGTGGCAAATTCAATTATGTGTTTCTGGGCAGATAATTTCTATTAGCAATAGTGGAAGAATTATCAAAATCGGAAAGTATTTGCGAAAGTTAAACTCAAATGAAAAAGGGTCCAGTTTCTTTCTGACTCACAGTGTATACATTCAACAGAATTAACTCTATCAACGGCTTCTGCATGCCTTCTTATGATAACGCGGAAATTTCGCTGATTATTTTTGCAGTTTAGAAATTGTATGTAAAATCCTACAAATTATTATAATTATCAACACTACACTGCGATGTAATTTATAACGTCGACTTCACATAGAAGTCGATTAAAGTGAAAAATAGATTACGTCGCTTTTATAATTTTTTTAGTAAATTTTATCAGGTCTGAATCAAAAAAAATTATAACTATAATTTATAAAATGAGATACATTTGTAGGAATAAAACATTTAGGCTAATTTTATATATAAACTGTTTCGGACACTTAACAGTGTTAGGTTGTACAATAACTTATAGTCCAAAAAATAACATTCAATTTCTGTATATTTTGGCTATATCACGCATTTGTCGGAGCTGATATATATTGTGAGTCTAAAATTATGTCACTCTTACCTCTTATGGCATAGCTTTATATACATCTTTATTCGCCAGAAAGGCAGCAGCAACAAGTGAAAGAAGCATCAAACACACAACAACAAAAACCAACAAACAAAAGAGAAAAAACTACGCTCAAATCGGGCGGGCTAGTGAACAGTGTTACCACATTTATACACCAACGAACTCTAAAAACATCTGTTAACCAGCGTTAACATAAAGTTACGACAGCGCACTCGATGATTAAACTAACAGAAAAATAATCTATCAGCAGC
>Ga0209149_1001698_pt1 | contig 11532 bp, 8 predicted proteins | sample WorMetTyACAVOLI2_FD_187423 | JGI IMG/M metagenome (GOLD analysis project Ga0209149, IMG submission 187423) | Marine gutless worms symbiont microbial communities from Max Planck institute for Marine Microbiology, Germany - Olavius algarvensis... ...
TAGTAGACCGCCCGGCAGTAAAACCAGACTGTTGAGGTCTGCGGCACTTGTCAAGTAGAGGCTGAATGCGCGCCAAAAGGATATGTGCAAATACTTTTCCCGATACAACATCAGTATCAATATGCTACTATACTTTATAATGTAATATCATAACTACCAAATATTTATAAAATAACTAATTATTTTGGGCCATATTATGACATTCAATAAATGCTATATTTGTACCTTGCACTCTTCATCAAGCAAGTCCAAAATGCCCAGCTTTCCTTCAATCAGATCAATGCATGGCTGATTGTCATAGAAATCAATGAATGACCACTCGATAGCTTCACGGACGTATTCTTCCTGCTCCAGCTTGAACACATGCTACAAAAGTCCAGACATTCTACTTACATTTAACACTGCATATTACTACTTTTGGTTTCCAAATTTAACTGACCAATTTTCTGTGATCATCTTTGGTTAAGCATGGTTTTGTCAGTAGTCTCCATAGGAAAATTCTTGGAACAGGATTTTTACAAGTGCCGCTAAACGGACAACTAGCACCTTGTCACCTCGTTGTGCCTCTGATTGCATTTTAGGACAAAGTTTGCACGCACTGAATAAATAATCTGATAACTGATAAGTGGACATCTTTCCTCGCATGAAACAAACACTATTACAGCAATATACACATTACACATTGATACCGTAAAATTGTACAAGTGACAAAATAATAACAGAAAGATGCACAGCGAGACACTGATCTCAATAAACAGCAAAGTGAAGTGTTCTGATTACCAAGCAGAACTGCTGTTGCAGCTTCTCGTTTGCATAGTTAATGCAGAACTGCTCAAAGCTGTTAACTTCAAAAGTTTCAAATCTGCAAAAACACAACACATTCATATGTGCTAACACTATAAAGCAATGAAACCATGACTGTGATATAAGCTAAGCTGACAACTCCATTACAAAAATGATAACATCCTATCAATTCATAATCACAATTAATTAATTAGCTTTCTACGGAATGCTACAGAGTAGCTATGGTTACAGGTAATTACAAATCTCATAATCGTCATCTAAAACTGAAATAAATTTGAACTCTCGCTGTTTAGTTGTATAAAATAATATTTTGCATTAAATCCTACTTAAGCTCAGTATATCATCCCTCGGATCCTGAACATAAACTGAAAGCTCCCATCTTCAGCTGCCAATATGTTCAAATTTACAGCAAGTATATGAGTCTCTTTTACAAAACAATCAGCAAACACACAAATACAATTTTTAAATAAACAAAAAGTCTACATCTAGCCATACACACATACTGGCAACCAGCCAGCATAAAAATACTTGTCAGCTCAGTATTTCAGGTAAAAAAACACAAAGATGCAAAATTGCATGGTACAAACCCGTATATGTCAAGAACTCCAATAAACTTTGACGTCTTGGCCGTCGTTGTTAAAGACTTGTTAAGCTCGGTGACAATCCAGAGAAACAGTTGTGCATAAATGTGTTTGGCAAGAGCATCACGAGCAAAGTACACCTAAACATGGCAGCCATAGACAACAACAAACTGTCATAGAGTTTGAGTACTACTAATAATTTCAATATCTTCTAATTTCTCACTCATCACATAACTTATCATTCTCTTTTTTGTTGTTGTAATACCTTTTTGTTAGTTACATCCATTTAGCACACTACCTAAAGTGCATTTTCCCAATAACCATAGCTGTTTGCCCTCAACAACACAATAAATACTCCAGTCCCGCTGCCTGGAATACTCTGCCATCTGCCTTACATGACATTACTGACACTAACGCATTCAAGAAACGACTTAAAACTGTTTTGTTTGATCTTGCGTACTGACTTAACTATTATTGTTGTTGTACGGCGCTCCTGGACGGTTCGGAGAGCGGCGCCTTACAAATCTCTCATTGTATTTGTATTGTATTTAGTTACATCATGAACAAGAAAGCTGAAGACTGCCCACGGTCACGTGATGCCTCACAGCAGCATTTGTATGACTGTATAATGGACTATTCCACCTCTGCACAGGAAGGGAGTCGATGCCTGCACTATCAGCATGTTTAGTTTAAGCTTGTGTCTCTGAATTCAGCATGCTGCTCTGTTGTTGTTTCATATTTTCATTTTTTCGAGCAATTTTTACAGCAGTGACTTTGCATACCTATTGTTTGCTAAGTTTGTTTGTGTGTTACTATTCTCGTTTGCCGTGTTCACTGTGTTAATCTAGCCATATGGCTACTATACGTCAATAAACTTACTTACTTACTTACTTAGGTGAGTCCATGTTGGCACAGGAAGGAAACGGACAACACGCTAGCGTGCTAGCCTACAAGGACAGACAGTGGGACAACCAGACTGACAAGGTGTAAACACGATACCTGCCTTCGATCAATGAGGCTATGATGCGGCGACAAAAATGCATTTGCTCTACCAGAGTTGATCACTGATCACTGGGTATAATGTAAAATATGCGGAAATCCACTTTATCAGCAATAACAATATGAATATTTGCTTTCACTGTCTATAGAAATTTTACTGTTTGCCATTGTCACTGTGCAATACATGAACAACCTGTAGTAACTATTTCTTAATTTTTGGCAGAAAATTCTGATTACAGACAAGTCAGATGCATTAGTTAGTGTCCAAATTAAGCAACGTTGGTGGCATTTGCTAAATCAGGCATGCTCTGTTTGCTGCTGTCTCTAACCAACTTTGGGGTGGCCAATCACAGTGCTACATTACATCGAGCACAACAGAATGAAACAGGATAACTATGTTGCAGCATCGAATGTCGCAATTTTCTGAGTCTGCCCTTAACTGACAACTGAATAGCTACCTGAGATATGGTCAGCGGTGTTGTCAAGACTTCGTTGGCAGTGACAATCTTGCGGTTACACAACCAATACTGCATCTGTTCTTTATCAATGCCAAGAAGGCGGCACGTTATCGGGAGATGTACGTCGGAATTCTGCAAACATATCAACAATGCAACAGGATGCATCAAGCTTAATGAAGGATTAACGAGATTAACGAGAATTAACTCGTGCCACAGTAGCCACAATGTACTAAAAACTGAAATATTACAAATAAAAGAATGTCATTCATTGTAACAGAATACAGTGATTAACCCTTTATGGACACATAAAAACTGCAGAGCAACAGACCATCAAACAACAATATGGTGATTGGTACACTGGCCGTTGATGGGTGGGCTGTTACATTTGGTACAGCGAGGAAGGGCCTGGGTGAGCTGCGGCCCCGCCCAGTCCCCTCCTCGCTGTACCAGATATAACAGCCCACCCAGTGTACCAACTTGATATTATTCAACGTGGCACTATAACTGCCTCTAAATGCTAAGATGTTAATGTGGCATAAAACCAATCAGTCCATCTAAAAAGTATATGTAACCGTATGAATGTGAAAATAATGCACTCTGTACATGGACACCATTGGCTGCATGTCTGTAATAATTAACCTGTCCGAAACATTTTGAGGGATAAACAATTAACTAGATAAACGTGAAATATGGCCATTAAAACAGTTGATTACTGCATAAGTGTTTGAAAAAATTATTACTGTAAGTCGACAGACAATTTCATTCATTTTGCAAATGCTTTTACTGTGACATTCTGCAGCCACGTGACTGCACAGTCATCAGCTGAGTGAAGCCACGTGACTGTACAGTCATCAGCTGAGTGAAGCCATGTGACTGCACAGTCATCAGCTGAGTGAAGCCATGTGACTGCACAGTCATCAGCTGAGTGAAGCCACGTGACTGTACAGTCATCAGCTGAGTGAAGCGTGCACGCAACTGCACAGTCATCAGCTGAGTGAAGCCATGTGACTGCACAGTCATCAGCTGAGTGAAGCCACGTGACTGCACAGTCATCAGCTGAGTGAAGCGTGCACGCAACTGCACAGTCATCAGCTGAGTGAAGCCAAAGGAGATCACCATCAAATCTGGTTAGCGGACATGACTCTACGATGCGACTCATCGTCTGTACACTGCCACACTGACACCTGTCTGATGATGCCATGTGCCATTTGTGGAGATTAGTAGCACAAGAGCCCTGTCCAGTACGGAAGCGGTTTAACACAGACCATGCTGAATGCCCGAGATTGAAGGCTGGGACAATACACAACTAGAAATGACAGCACTACTAACAGTTCTTACCGGGACATAGCATGTGTCTGCCTTCTTATCTTCATCCAGCGTCACGTTGCCGAGATGAAGAATCCCAGACAGAACTCTGAATATTTCCATTTGACGCACGGAGTTAATACCTACAGATGAGACGAAACGCTTTAACAAAATACAACTAGACACATCAAATTCATAATAGAAATAACCATTCGGTATAATATTTTAATGAATTCAACGGCTATGCAATCTAACGTTCTAAAAATCGTGCCTCACTGGACGAGTGCACACAAACTACCCACAGCAATGACAGCAAACTGTTACCAGGTGTCCCGTCTTTCTCAACACTGATTTTCCATCACTTTTCCATAACCAAAATTACGCAACTCCATAACCTATCGGCACTAAATCGACAACAGAAAATTGCCTGCTTGTTGAAAGTCGTTGCCAGTTGTCTGCAATTAAGTGGAGAGTGAATCATTGGTTTTACACTATCGTTAATAATTTGTGTAAATAGATATAAAATTCCATAACTTAATATGATCATTTTCCATAACTTTCCATGACTGGGGACACACTGTATTACCTGCAGCAATGTCAGTAGAACTACTATTCAATCACTGACATATCTCACTGGAACGGCGTCACTGCCGTATAATACAACAATAGTGTGGTGCGTACGGTGTCAACAACTCCAACTCACCTAGAAGTGTTAGCGCCTGACGAACACTGACGAAATCCTCAGCGTCATCGATGCTCTGAACCACTGGAGACATACCCTGATTTAGATAACAGAACTGCTCCGGATTTCCTGCAGCAAACGTATTATCAGTACAGCTAAAGTTTACAGATAATGCGTAACGTTTAATAACACAACCACTGAGATATTTATACGATAAACATGCGGAGACTATACTGCACACATTCCCACGATTTTCATACCGAGATGGAAGTCGAGAAATTCTGCAGCATCGGCAGCAGTACACAGCTGGTAGAAGATGTGGTAGTTGCGTTCGTCTGTCGACTGAAATACGACACTGAACACAACACACACCGTACATGTCTACACTCCAAACACATAATAACGAACTGATCATCAGCTGCAAAATTCTGTAAATGTAACATAGGCAGCTAAAAGAAAAGGAAAATGATTTTTAGGAAGCACAAAATTTGCCAGAAGTTGTACAGTACTAAAAAAAATTCCGTTTTATTGTAAACTTGCAAATATGCGGAAACATTCCTATCTTGAAACTGTAAGCAACTGAAGTCATTGCAGGAACAGAAAAACAGTCACAAACCGTGATTTCTCGAGAAGGTATGTTCGCATGCTGGCACCCATAATGTGGTCGCTCTTGCTGAAGCAGATCTGAATGTATTTACCAAATCGACTGCTGTTGTCATTCCGTGTTGTTTTCGCATTTCCAATGGCCTAATGTTCACATGCACACAAACAATGACAACGTGTGAAATACTCTTTTCAGTTAACTTAATAATTACACAGCAATCAAATTTGTTAACGAAATAATGTTGTTAAAAATGTAGTAAAGTTGGCAAATGTTGCGTGACTCGAAAAAAGTGATCACAACAATCTCTTGCACCTAACTAGTTAAGTGAAAAAATAGACTAAAGTCCAGATATGAAAACATCCGCGTGAATTTCTCCTAAAATATATGTCTGAACTCTTACACATTAGAGGAACAGGCATAACTTTACACAGTAAAGTTGCTAATTAAAATTGTTCTGATTAAGTTCAGTTTTAAACCATTTTTCTGAAATTGAAATGTTCTCTGGTCTGCCAAGATCAAGTCAAAAGCTTAACACCACCTGGAGGCATTATACAAATACAACTAAAAAAAGCTTTTTTTCACTAATCAAATGCATTTTCTATATATGCCCCGACTGCAAAGTCTAAACATAATCAGAGATCAGAGGTAATGTGGTACGTTGTTCCTGATTTGAAGACTTCATCTACCTAGCAGCAGATGTGGACTCACATTGGATCAAATGTCACAAGATCACTTAATTAATGAACATGAGACGAAACCAGTATCACTCCATTCGACTTGCTGGGAAAAATGGCACCATCATGTTAAAGTGCTTAAGCTGTTATGTTTCAAGCTACAAAATTTATCTAATCAAAGAAGAGAATTCACATCCCGCAAAATTAACCAAGTCCTTGTGATGGACCAGCAGTAAACTTAGAAGCAGTTTCATTTTAGCCTGTTCTTAAACCACAATGATATCACTCTTAGTCACCTCCATCACTGGGTTTGAAGCAAGGACACGCTTTTCCACTTGTGTTTCGGCCTCAGCACCACAGACAGTTGCAAAGTAGCGCATCGCATACTTTGCTGAAACTGTTTTTCCAGCACCGGACTCTCCCGACACAATAATGGACTGATTCTCTTCAAACCTATGCACACAAATCAGTCCAATTTCAAATTAAAAATCAAACTAGAGGGAAGCCTGTCGGTCTAAATAGCTCTGCTGCTTCTGCTCCAGAGACTAAGTCCGAATTTGAAAATGTAAAACATTCGACAAAAAATTTTAAAATCAAAAATTTTGAAAATCTATTCTACAGTTTTTTGCACATTGTTGCTGACAAGTTTTGTGACAATTGGACAAAAACTGTAAGAGGAACAGCGATTTGAAAAAAGTATGACAACATCCAGACAGGCGTCAATCACCAATACTATAAGCTTCGCTGGCTGCAAGCCAGCGGCAGAGCTAAAAATAGCAGCACAGAATACTCAGTACAGAAGTGCAGCAGCTGCTGCTGCTGCTACCAATACTTTCAGTTTCTGATTAACTGCTAATTCTCTGTGGTTATCACTCATCACACATTAAGCAACGTCTACTAAAGGTATCTGTAGAAAAACTTTGACTGACTACTGGAGTGGGATTTTCTACAAAATGTATGTCCTTCATGTCGTTGAACCGACAGTGTGAAGGCAGTAGAGATTTAAAACATACAGTGCTAAGTTATTTGAGAGTGTTCTTATATTTGCATCGTTTAACAATTTATAAAAGTAAAAACAGTGTAAAAGCAATCAGCGCAGTACCTTGACAGCCGCTTGAAGGCTTCTTCGGCAACAGCAAAAATGTGAGGGTCCATCGACGCCATGTCCTGTCCACTGTATGCTCGTATCGTGTCATTGTCATAGATCGGTAACTGCTGATATGGATTGATTGCAACAAGCACGATGCCTACACAAAATCATCTTAGTACATGTACTTACAAATCATCACCATCAGCACTTCTGTCACAAGTTATGAGTATACTATTATCAAACTCTATCTCTGTTCAGCTTTTTCATATTGTACTGTTGTTCTATAAAGTGGTCCTAATATGTTATAAAAAAAATCAGAATAATAAATAAATTTCCATCTGACTGTGAAGTATAATACTTCTAACTGTTGTTTCTCATCTGTGACTACACACTACTGGGTCTAATGCAAACAGCTCTATTAAATGTAACGTTATAAATTTTACTTTCTTTGCATTAAATTTCATGTAATCAGTACTCTGCTGTTTATTAATAATGTGACAAACTGTTTGAAAAGGACACGGGGAGGGACACAAGAACTTGACAATGAACATTATCATTTGTACAAAAATAAATAATGAACAAATACAGCAATGAAGGTTATGTAAATCAATGGTCAGCTCTCTTAGCAACAGCTTCTTGTTTAAAGTCTGGCTGCTCTGGTGTTAGCTAATAAAAACAGTGAAACTGCTAAAGATATTTAATGTCTATAAATCACTTTTACAGCTGATGTATACAACATGTGGCTAGACATACACTGATTACTTATATAATGATTGCATAAGAATTTTCTGCATAGACTAATTTCAAGATAACTGCAAAACATAAGCAGTCACAAGACGTCTTGTTCAATAAACGAAATATGTAAGCCAAATGAAAAACAATGCTACGATATATTAGCAATCGTTTTTAATTTACCGCAATATGTGTAGATGTAGTTTCGTTCACAAAATCTCACTTGCAGATTGTACAGCACTAAAACAGACAGAACAGAAACCTAATTCACGTTTGCAATGTCAATGACTACTGTAAATCCCAAACAACCTGTAGATTTAACCCTTTATGGCCACATTTAAATCGCAGAGCAACAGACCATTACATTGGTACACTGGTTGTTAATGGGTGGGCTGTTACATTTGGGCCTGGGCGGGCTGTGGCACTATAATTACCTCTGCACTCTAAAGGGTTAACTGCATAGCAACTAACACAATTACCATCGCCATCATCATCGTCATCATTCCGTGTAACTGCACCATGAGATAAAGAGGCTAACGGCATAAATAAGAGACGAGACTCAAACCAAACATTTGCTGCTCAATCAAAATGTACACTGTGTAATACCATTACCTAAGACATTTCGTTCTAATGACGTCTTGCAGAACTGAAACAGAGACTGTTAGTCAAATGGAGAAAGCTGGACCGTTCGATTGTTGTTGCAGCCAGCAGTCAGTGGCGTCGCCGTCTCTCTGCTTGTGTCAGAGTTCACGGTGAACATTTTTAGCACATTGTGTGGTGTTTTTATGGTTCAATGTGTTAAGTTAATGCTGAGAATTTTTAAACTCGGGGTTTTACTGTTTGACTGTTTTGTTTATTGCCAAAATGTAACTTGTCTGAAACGTTTTACCAGGTATGGGCATTACGCAGGTGAAGTGGACGATATAATCATATGTAGACTAGCAGTCTCTTAAATCGCTCTGCCAAAAATTAGAGCGTTTACTTGCAGTTTGATGATGCTATACTAAAAAGTACCAGTAGCTGGCTATGTTTTTCTGTGGACACACTGTGCATATACTGGGACTGAGAGTCTAACACGTTGTAACCAGAAGAACTCTAACGAATAAAGAATAAAGTAGATTTCTGAATTAGACTGTTCAGTGAAGACTGAGAACTCTCTACCTGCAGGCTCGTGGAGGTAACTGAGAGACGTCAAGTCATTTTCACCAACAAGAATTTCTGGATTGCGTAGATGAGGTAGGTCATTTGGTGACTTGATATTGAGTACGTCCTCCTATTAAAGAGACAAAACACATTACGATTAATAGTATTTATACAGTGAGGTGCCACAGCCAGCTGAACATTACATTACGAACATTACAGCCTTTGCCATACCCATAATAAGATATGCATCAGATTCAGAGTCGGAGTTCTACAGCCATCACTAGGGCATCATGCCTGCAGGCTGATGTCATAGATATCTCCAACAGCAGATCCCAAACTTAGATTGGATCCTTCTATTCCAACTATGTCCACAGCAAGCTACATTATTACCTCGCACCATCACAACGGCTGGTCAGATATTGTTTATGGTGGTATGTTTGTTTGTAACTCTGTTTGTTAGTTAGAGATAAAAATAATTACAGCTGTCATCACAAAGCTTCAGAATGGATGGCCAATAGCTCTAGAATGACAGCAAAACCAGACATCACTGGCCACGAGGGATCAATGACGACATCTACAGTCTGTCTGAAAAAATGTCCCAAGTTTGACTGGTCATAGCTTTAATGCACATCCAACAATTTTTATAATTTTTGGCACATGCCATCAGCAGACATTCAAAAATCAGCTACAGGTACAACTTTCTCAACTACCTCGCTTTTACTCACTTTATTTTGCTCTGAAGTGAAATGACAGAAATGATGCATTTTCCACGTCACTGTTATAGTGTCACGGGAGCATTCCGCAAAAAAATCATCGACAATGCCGTTGATCAATGGACAGCATAACTGCATGCATGCGTGACAGCAAAGAGACATCATTTTGAACATCTGCTGTAAACAACTGGTTCTTTTCAGAGCCAACCACAGTCTACCGTAGAAAACGCATTGCACTTTATGTGTTTAGTGTGTGATAGTTTGCAAGGTAGTGTAGGCAACAAGAAAACAGTTAAGTTGAAAATTTTATATACATTCAACAGCTGGATATTGCACCTCTAGTTGTACCAAAAATTATCAAAATCAGTCAAATTTCATTTAAGATTTACCAAGTCAAACTTAGGAAGTTGTTACACAGTATGCATAATTTCAGTTACTACTGCTTCAGAGCAATATAAAGTACGTAAAAGCGATATAGTTGAGAAAGTTATACCTGCAGCCGATTTGTGAATGTCTGCTGATAAAATATGCCAAAAAATTACAAATCGGTGAATGTGCATTAAAGTTATAGCCAGTCAAACGTGGGACGTTTTTTTGAGACACAGTGTAGATTGTGCAGTGGAACAAACTGGTAAAAGTACACCATTGTAAAACTTCTTACTTACTTAATTTTGATACTAATTCTGTTCACAACATTTAATTACTTCTCACAAGCAATCAGCATTACTGCCTCACGGCAGTTGCTCAGACATGTAGCAGTGCAGCAGTGTTGCGTCAAGCAAATAACGGCTCAGCTAGCCTTTGATGCACAGGCCAATACGTATTAAAAAATGCACGCCAATTACAGAATAGGGTGGGGGTTAAGGGGCGGCATGGAGATGGCCATCTCTACCCAACCCACACTCAGTCCCTGTGCAGTTTCTAAGAACTTAAGCATTACAAAGAAAAAGCAGCAGCAGCAGCTGGACATGGTAAACTACTGATGTTAGACAATTTCAATATAGCTCATGTTATCTGGATTACATAACAGATGACATATTTTGTTAGTTAGGAAGGAGCTAGGAATTTGGTTATGCACTAACTGTTCCATCTTCATAGCACATTCGAAGCGTCTGCTGTTGGCCTTTGTAATCATCAAGCAACGTAGCGCATTTCCACACGACTGATGCATCTGGAATCCACACTCTAGCATCCTTCAATTGACACACACAGAGAAGATATCATTTACAGTACGCCTAACAAAAATTACAACAAATTCTCATCATTCATCGCTACAACATGCGAGATATAATCACATAGAAATGTTCAGTAGTGCCTGTAGTGTTTAAGCATGGCGTTCACTAGGCACTAAACTGTGGTATATGGTACCCAATGATGTAGTCAAGGCTAACAACTTAAGGCCAAGGCCTCACCCTCAAGGCCAAGAAAAAGGCCTGGACCTTCGAGGCCAAGGCCATGCAGTCTTTAAGAAAACGGCTAGAGCAGAAATTAAGATACGAGTACGCTGTACATCTAATAGCCTGACAGGATAGGTAATACACTAAATTTTGATTGCTTTTGCTTATTCATTTAGGCATACGTGAAAAAAACAGCACTTTATGCACTATAACTTTAAACTTTATTTTAGCAGTAGTTTCGGGCCTTGAGTATGATGGTGATGTCAAACAAGACGCTCAGCTGTCGCAGAAAGACTGCGCAATGCTTCACGTCATCGAGTATTTCGCCAAGTCACTCAAGGTCATTTGAA
>Ga0209149_1001699_pt1 | contig 11529 bp, 7 predicted proteins | sample WorMetTyACAVOLI2_FD_187423 | JGI IMG/M metagenome (GOLD analysis project Ga0209149, IMG submission 187423) | Marine gutless worms symbiont microbial communities from Max Planck institute for Marine Microbiology, Germany - Olavius algarvensis... ...
TTGGGGTGTTTGGGGCTTTTGGGGGTTACGGTTAAGGGGCTAAGGGGTTAAGGTTAAGGGGCCAAGGGGTTAAAGGATTGGGGCATAGCACTGGGCAGACAATTACTGTATCGTACGGTGTTCGGGCGTGGTCGCGCTGGCATGTAGCGAACGGAAATAAGATATGTCGCAGGCTATTCACGCGTGTCATTTTTTAAGAATTTTATGTCGCGTGGATCTCAGGGGTTTGTAGGCCAAAGTTCACCAAATGTGGCATTACGTGTAGAGCAATCATCTGTGCTTAACAAGTTTTTTTCAGAATTACAATATTCTGCCGCATTCGGGCGTGACAGCAGAAAGTTTGCGGGTGGGGTCTGAAAATACGCCAAATTTCGTCACTTTTTGGCCCACCCTGTAGTTTAAGGATGACCAGGAAAAAATCCAAGTAGCAACTTCTCTAATGACACTCAAGGTCCACCATGTGTAAAACTTTCGCGAACTTCCGTTAACCAGGGCCGGAGAATAAGGCGGCCATAAAAAAAATAAAAAAGCATTGGCAAAATATAACATGGACGCCCGCTTACTCTGTGCGGGCGTCCATAATAACCATAGATGTAGCCTACTATTTTAAAATATCTAGAGTGCTTGACTTCGTACAGCAGCCTTTAGCACAGTCAACAATGTGATGTTGATGCGCCAGTTAAATTTAGGCAATATTTCGTCTGCTTGCGCGAAAGAATATTAATTCTTTAGTTACTGCAACGTACTGATGTCAAATTCAAGTAAAATTTCGCGATCAAATGGCAGCGTTTTATAAACGGACAACATTTTGCGTAACTTTACATGCGCATTGTGTTTACAGGGCAACGCCACAACCTATAGCGTCATACAATAAATCCAATGGCAGTTGGTACTCGTCAATTTCGAGAATAAAAAAGCTTGAAAATTGTTTTCTCGCTATACACGAGCAGAGTAAATTTCATTTGACTATCTAAAAATGACTAGTGTATATATATATACTACACGGCGAGTATAGTTTTGGCTAATTCATTTTTTTGGGCTAAGTACTCCTTTAAAATAACAATTAACTGCCAATTCACTTCGGCTTCAGATTCCTTCAATTTCTGCACGAAAACCATAAATAAAATATTGGTTAGACACTTGTTAGACGTTATTTATCAAGTCTGCTGCTCTTGAAACAGTTCAGCGTGTTCAATGACCCAACATAGTGAATCGTGAATCCTGTAAAATTCTTAATATAATTATATGAAATTTGTAAGTGAAATCTTTAAATTAGCGTGAAATCGTGCATGTCCGCGATCGCGTCTCTAGATTTCACCGAAGTACAGTCGGTGCACAAATTCGCAGGTGTCACCCCTTGAAGGGCTACTGAATCTGAAATCAGCGTGATTTTGGGGCCTTAAAGTCGTAGTCCAACGTACTTCTATATTTAAACAAACGAACGACTTATGTACATGTATTACAAAAATTGTAATTATTTTTAATAAAATAAAACAGTTTTTTAATAAAAAGAAGTTTGTTATTTCGATATTTTGTGCTATAAATAGGAATACTATGGATGTAGCCTACTATTTTAAAATTAGTTAGAGTGCTAGACTTCGTAGCCTACTAACAGCCTTCAGCACAGTGACAATATGCCTGATCACGCGCGAGTTACATTTCGGCAATATTTCGTCCGTTTGCGCGAAAGAATATTAATTCTTTAATTGCTGCAACGTATTAATGTCAAATTCAAGTAAAATTTCGAGATCGAATAGCGGCGTTTTATAAACGGACGACATTTTGCGTAACTTTAATACATCCACATCGTGTTTGCGCAACGCCGCAACCACAGTGTCATACAACAAGTACACCGACGGCTGGTACTCGGCAACTTCGATAATAAAAGTTTGAAAATTGTTTTTTTCTCTACATAAACGCAGTAAATTTAATTTAGCTATCTAAAATGACTTGTGTTTATATATACTACGCGGCGAGTACAGTTTTGGCTAATTCATTTTTTTGGCCAAAGAACTGATTTATCCAAAGGTGCGTGCACCCGCCGTATCGTGTATAAATAATAATAATAACAAGTGCGTCAGTACAACTGACACAAACTCGCCATTCGCATTCGACATAGGTTTTTCACGAAAATTTCATTCCCCCCCCCCGGGCCGCTAACCCCCAAAAGGGGAGAAGACACACCCGGAACCAGAGTATGCCCACATGCAACATTTGGCGTGAATCAGCCCGCGGGTTGTCGAAAAATCGTTGACAAAAAACGAACAAAAAACATACAGTAAAACAAATACCTCGCCCTTCGCTCTAACAAGAGAATGGCGGATAATAATAATCATTGCATTTATAATGCGCCACATTAATAGACGCTGTAGCGCAAGTAACAGCAGTCTACAGCAGATGCTGTACAGGTGTCTCTTCAGTGCTCTACCACTGGCGTCAGAAGATCTGTTGTCGGTACGTACAGAGAATAGCAGGGCGTTCCACGTAGCTGGTCCACAACCGTGGAACCCACGTCGGCTGTTGTTGGTGCTTGTGCTGGGGAGTGAGGACCATCAGCTGACCAGCGGCAGCAGAACGGAGCTGTCGACGTCCTGGTAGTGTATCGACGGGGATGCAGACATCAGTCAGATAAGACGGCGCTCTACCGTTCAGGCACTTGTGGACCAACATCACCGCCTTGTATGCGATGGGCTTGGCTACAAGTAGCCATGGCAAGTTCTACAGTACAGGCGTGATGCGGTCAAATTTCCGTGTTCCTGACACCAGACGCGTCGCTGCATTCTGAATGGACTGCAGTCGCTTAATTTAATACGCTCAGCACCGATGCCGAACAGCAGGCTGTTGCAGTAATCTACGCGACTGCTGATCAATGAATGCACCATTGTCTGGGCACACTCCGTGGTAAGTGAGCCTCGAACAGTCCGTGGCTGCCTTAGCTGAAAGAACCCAGTGCGGCAGACAGAGTCGATATGGGGCAACATCGTCAGTTCGCTGTCAATGTGGAGTCCGAGGTTGGTGACAGAGTTCACGAACTGGATCAGGCCTGATGGCAGCGTTAGCTCAGTGACGGATACCTTCCGGAGCTGCTGACTTGTACCTAGCCAGATCAGTTGTGTCTTCTCAGTGTTCATCTTCGACCGATTTCGTGCCATCAACTCACTGACGTCGTCAATGCACTGCACCAAATGTGGAACAGTGGATGGTATGTCAGTAGCTGGCATCGAGATGTACATCTGCGTGTCATCAGCGTAACCAAAGATAATGGAAATTAGCATGTTAATTCCTAGTATCTTTGGCGTAACAGTTGGCTCCAAGACCATGACCGCCGATGATATTAAAGGCCCGTTTATAGCGACGCAACTCAACTCGACGTCGAGTTGAGTTGAGTTGCTATAAACGGGCCTTAACACAAGTCATTTTAGATAGTTAAATTACATTTATTCCGCTTGTGTAGCGAGAAAACAATTTTCAAAGTTTTTATTAACGAACGGACTGAAAACCAGCTTCCGTGGGTACTTAACGTATGACTCTGTGTTGCGGTCTTCCATAGATACAACAATAACTACGTAAATCATAAACAAAACTAAACTAAATACCGCTGTTCTATACCGCTTAATACGTTGCAGTAATTAAAGAATTAATATTCTTTTGCGCAAGCAGACGAAATATTGCCGAAAATCGACCCGTTTAAAAAACAATATTATGTACGCAAACAGGAATTAGTTTACCTCGCGTATGATGACAATGACATTGTTGACTGTGGCAAAGGTGTACGAACTCAACAATTTTAAAATAATACCTCTGTGGTCGATATAGCACAAAATATTGACACATTTTTTTAAAATAAAAAGCTCCTTTATTTTTTTTTAAATAATTACAATTTTTGTAATATATGTGCACAAGCAGTTCGTTTGTTGAAATAAAAAGTACGTTGGAGTACGACTTTAAGTTGCACCATCACCGTAAGACAAACGCATGTAGTAGCATGCAGTATCCATCATCGTGTAGCCCTGCAGCGACTTTAGTTTTCTACACCAATTTCACACGGCAATTCCATGGAATCGAGCGAAACCCTTAAATGAGACGGCAGTGGGTACAAACGGCGATTTCTGGTGTATTCGTCGCATAAAATATCTCGGAAACGGTAGAAGACATGACGCAGATTATTATAAGCACTATAATAGGAAATTGCAATCGCAGTTTCAATGACTTTGAGCGGACGTATGGCACGCGCCATTCGCTCACTATTTTGCACTATATATCGCGTTTCCTTGAGCCTGCTGGTCGACCTTCCACTGCCCATAAACAACTGCAAGGTCAATCGGATTCATTTTTACCGCGCGATGCCATGCATAGCGCGGACTATGCCATGGCAAGATGTCTGTCAGTCTGTCACACGCTGGTATTGTGCCTAAATGGTTACACATATCCTCATTCCTCAAACGTTTTCAACCGTCGGGTAACCGGGTTGCTGCACCATTCTATTATTTTCATACCAAACGGCATGGCACTGTTCCAACAGCGACCCTTAACGGAGGCGTCGAATGCGAGGGAGTATGAAAAAGCGCGATTTTCGACCATTGCTTTATCTAGGAAATGATACAAGATAGAGCCACAGTTACTACAGATCACTCGTAGGAAGCCGTATGCGCTCTGTCGATTGTTAGCCTTGCTGATAATCTTGAGTGACCTTTTAAAGTAATTTTGAGTTTTTTTTTAGATTATACAACTACAGGGTGAGTCAAAATAAAGTAGCCCCCCTAAAACTTTTATGGGGGTACTCCGGCCAAAAAAATTAATTAGCCATAACAATCGCCGTGTAGTGTATATATATGCAAGTCGTTTTAGATAGTTAAATTAAATTTACTCCGCTTGTGTAGCTAGAAAACAATTTTCAAACTTTTTAGTCACGAACCAGCTGAGGACCAGCTGTTGGGTTTTTTGGGTGATTTATTGTATTACTCGCGGTTGCGGGATTCCATAGAATCTTACGACGTAAATTGTAAACAAAACTAAACTGAATACGGCTATTCTATATTAGTACCTCATTGATTAAGTACGTTGCAGCAATAATAGAATTAATATTCTTTCGTGTCAGCAGACGAACTATGTTGCCGAAAATTAACGCGTTTAAACAATATTACGTACGGTAACAGGAACTAGTTTTCCTCGCATTGTTGATTGTGGTAAAGGCGTACGAACTTATGAAATTAAAATAGTACCTTTATGGTGGTTCTATTTTAGCACAAAATATTGAAATAACAAAGTTCTTTTTTTTATAAAAACTGCTTTATTTAAAAATAAAATAATTACAATTTTTATAAAACTTGTACAAGTCGTTCGTTAGTTAAAATAAATAAAGTTCGTTGGAGTACGACTTTAACAATGTTTTCGCTTCGGTTAAGTTTTTTTGCGTGAAATTTTGCAAGTTCGTTGGCGATCCACACATATCTATCAGTTTTCGTAGACTTATCTTAATATTGCATCAAATGGCGTTAATTCTGCAACGAGTAGGCTACTCGTCCTCAAACACCTGTTAAGTTTTGCGTATTCACCCAGGAAATGAAAATGTAGTGTACCAGCTTTAAGGAAATGTACACTGGGTGACTTGATAAAATAGATCAGACTATTAGCTCTTAGACCAAACGGATTATCTGATTAGCAAATTACCAGATCAGACCGAAGTTCAGATTAGAACACGATCAGACCAGACTCTAAGACCTAATTAATATTCACGATCAGCACATCACTTTTGTTAAAAAATTTTCGCAGACGATAAGACGATCACAGCTATTTATGACAAAGCGTCATCAATGACGCACTTATTGACGAGTGGTGCAAACGTATTCAGGCGTGTATTTGTGCAAAAGGACCATATTTTGAACATTTAGGCCTAATCCAAATGTTTGTTTACGTTTTTGCGATCAGAAAAAAAATCAAGTGATTTCTTCTAAGACTTTAGTCTGATCTCCTAGAGATTAGCAGCAAAGGTCTGTATGTTTTACATAACGCAGTTGCCGATTAGACTAAATTGTTCAGATTAAGTTTGGTCTTAGACCGGACATTTGGTCTGATCTTGAAGATCAGACGGAATTCTGAACTGATCTTGAAGATAAGACCGAACGCTTGTCGTCACTTAAAAAATTTATGCAAATTAGGACTCAGACCGAAGTTTGGTCTAAGAACTAAGTCTGATCTATTTTATCAAGTCTGACAAGTCACCCATTGGGTCATTTCACTTTTTGGATTAGTCTTTCGCTGAGCGAAATCGCTAAGCATACTCACAGGCCTCAAGGAGTAAATTATCACCTAGTACATGTCCTCAAAATCAAATATTTATTATTATTATACTTAAACAGAGAGGCGTGGTGCAGACGAATAGATAAATACATATAACAGGCTTGCAGACGCCTAACTACGACATTTTCGCGAAACTGTCTAGACGTTTGCAAACCTACTCGCCTGCTCCCGTAGTACGTACTGCTTTCTGATTAGGCCTATGTCACTGCAGGAAACGGGCCGGAAAATGGCGTCCACCGCCGCTGTTCGATCGCGAACTTTAACTTCAACTTGACAGTAACGTTGCAGCAGTTAAATATTCTTTCACGCAAGCAGGCAATATTTCGCCGCAAATAAACGTATCAATAAACGTGTTAATAGCGTCGCGTCTTTCGAAGTGTTCTCCATTTTACACCCGTGAAAATTGAGGACATTTTCACAATGGAAAATCCTAATCAGTAATCAGTCTAGAAAATTAATATTCCATTGTCTATGACAATAATAATAATAAAATATTTGAGGACATGTAAATACCCACGATAATTACTCCTTGAGGTCGGTCAGTTTTTCGCTCAGCGATTCCGCTTAGCTAAGGACTAATCCAAAAAGTAAAATGACCCACTGTATCCCACAAAGTAAGCCACTTGATGTTTGATAAATTAATAACTTTGGCAAATTCTTTCAACAGGTGATTTGTAAGAGATTCTTATATCACAAAGATTTCCACCTCACCGTCACCTGTAATATGTTGCTGCACCACCTTGCGAAAGTTGAAAATCAAAAAATGTTACTGACTTTGACAGCACCTCAACAGAGTGTTGACAAGTTCCTGAGGACACTTTGAGGACTTGATTTAACATGTAATAGTAGTTAGAGAGAGACTGACTCAAGACTGCTCACACTGACTGACTAACATTTAGAAGTTTGTCAGATAATGTCTCGAATCAACAGCTGAACCTTATTCAGTTGAACGTTGTTGCATCATGGCCATTTTTTTCACCATGATTATCTTTGCACCGTCTTCGTTCTTTTTAGGCTATACTTCGTGTCTTGTACACATATTTAAATGAAATCATTAGTGCGTTTGTGGCAGGTTACATAAGATCTCACATTAAATTTTAGTTAAACATATTAATTTTTAAATTCAACGTGAAAATTTTGTAACATTTTTGGACTTTTGACTTTCACAAGGTAGTGTAGAAACACACTGCAGTTGAGGTAGAAATCAGTGATGTGTACATAGTGAATTTTCTTACGAATCACCTGGTGAAAGGATTTTGAAAATCGGTCCACATTTGCCAAAGTTTATCATCAAATTATGATTTACTTTTTTGGGACACTGTGTAAAATGAAGCATGTCTTCTCACCGATGAAAAGAACTTTTATTTGAATCCAAAGTTGAAACATCTGTCATCAGAATGGCCGTGTGTGGGCTGGTGGACCGTGGACGTTAAACTTCATCGACTGCTGGATGAACGGGAGAAGTTTGTCATGATGTCAGCCGTAGTGTGACGTCAGCGGAAACGGGCACCTGTACTTTGTGGATGAGAAGACGAAGGTAAAGGCAGAACACTGCCTGGAAAACTGTTGCGAAAGCTGGTGGAAGATTGTGAACAACTGCTACCGAATGGTTTCATCTTCCAGCAAGACGGCGCTCCAGCTCTGCTCACACGGCAGGCGTCACAGAGGATTGGCTGAAGTCAAACTGCACCGACTCCATCATCAAGGATGAGTGGCCCCCAATTCACTCGATCTCAATCCACTCGATTTTCACATTTAGGGGCATGCTGAAGTCTTAGCATAACCTGCAGCCGAAGCTAAAAACAATTCCCAAGTTGGAAGTCCACTGCAACTGATCTGGTCTGCCTTGCCACAAAAATCCATTGAAAACACTGAAAAACTTCTGCAAGCAACTGCAGGCTTGTGTATCGGCTAGCGGTGGACACTTTGAACGTAAAATGTGATGATCACATAACAGTTATGTTTAGTTTGTGATGTCGTGTGGATGTGGTCAGTTTGTTTACGAAAAAGTTTGTGAATTTCGTGATAAACTGAACTGAATGGTTAAAATTGAGATGGGTACTACTAGTTCAAGTGACGTAGTTCTCGCATATATTCAGATACATGGACCACAATTGGTAGGTATTTGCGGACATGTGATAACTGTGATAATTTTAAAAAGGCTCACCATACGCGAAAGTATTCCAAAAAAGTTTTAGATCTATACTGGGGCTACTTTTTTGAAACACCCAGTTCCCCAGTATGCAACATTATTTTATAACAGAAAAGTGTTTACAGTCTTTGTGACCTTGATTGTCTATTCAAGGTTATTTAAGATCAAGATAAGAAATAAATAAAAGTTCAGTAGGCTTGTAACATGTAACGGTATAGACTTAATAAAGACAATAATTACATTTGCACTGTGACAGGCCGACTTTTTCGTGACTTTTTGTGAGTAAAAAACATTCCAAAATAATATGACGCGTCGCGCAATTTCTCTGCGACAGCTGAGCTTCGTGTAATAACTCCACTAAACGATAACGTGAAAATCAAAGCCGATCGGCAGCGTTCTGCACGCTGGCGATTTGAGTCACTTTTAATTGTCCTTTGTCATTTCGCAAAGGTTAATGGCGACCGTGGCGTTATAGATAACAGCTGTTACCTCGGTAAAATAATAGTAAATGAGGTTATGTATTTATATTTTCAGTACAAACTGATGCATTCACTAAATCTCACACATCATTTGGCTGTCGGTAATATGGTTCCCGGGTAGGCTAATATGGCTTACCGGTATCTCACACTGTTAGGGCCGCATTCCGTTATTCTAGCAGGCTGCAAACATGGTCGAAAACCAGGTCTGCAGCCAGGTTTGCAGCTGGCTAGAATAATGGATGGAATGTGGCCTGAACAAGCTGTCTGCACACGTTATATAGCCGTACCTGTGATATCCTGTGGCGTGCTGATATATCACGAACAATGTTTATATTGTATTGTATGAGACAGCGTGAACGTTTTGCCAATAAATAATCTCCGAACCACAGCCAATACACACTAACACAAAGAGTGAAAAGCCGAACTGCCTAACAGAATTTAACCGCAATAACATAATAGGTTCGCAGCTTTTCTGGAAACCAGTCAGTCTGAACCATCCAAAGTTCGAGAGCATGCAGCTGGTTATAAAAACAATGTCGACGCGAATGTGATAATATTGCTGCGTCTACAACGTACCGCAGGTACCTGGTAGCGACTCGACTAGCAAAGCTCGTTGTCTGCTGCGGCTCGTAAAACTACCGACCAGACCAGAGTGCACGCCACGGCACGGCTGCCGTTCAGTCGGCGACAAACCGGTATACTGGACCAGACACTCGTCTACCGACAGACGCCTTGGCTCAGTTGGCTGACAGCAGCTGGTCCGCGGCCTCTCGACCGCCGGCAACGGACGGTCTGTGCCTCGTCGAGCAAGGACACGCACAGGCAAGCTCCGTCGACCGGCTGACAGGTTTTTATGAAATAGTCTGGCAATGAACTACTTGTAAAAAACGTGAGCAGTGGTGAGGCGGGCAGGCGGGCAGCGAGGGAGCCAGCCAGACAGACAGCGGTGAGGCGGCGGCGGCTGCACGGAGCCCGACCGACCGAGCGCCGGCGCTGTTGACATTGATCGAACTGTATATGTGCTCGCTCAACGTTTCGCAGCTGCGCGGAGCCGTAGACCAGACGCCGTACACTCCGTGTCAGCAGCGTACGTACACCCGGCCAGACCAGACTGTGTTGTTGTGCAACAACCACGCGCTCTACGGCCGTGGTCTCATCGGCGGGCGCCGCCGTCTGATTGTGTCTGCGCCGCCTTGCTCCACCGACCACCGTCACTGCTGCAGAGGCGACGCACGCTGTGTCAAGGCCACACAGGCTGACTGACCCTGTCTGTCCTTGACCCCGCCAGTCTGCTGCGTTGCTGTGGTAACGGCAGGCTCAGCAGCTGACGGCTGACTGTTAAAAAGACGCTGTGAGCCTGATTGCAGGCTCAGGCTGCACTGCTGCGAACGCAGCGCATCAAAACAGAAAACTCACATAACAGTGGAGCTTGGCTGGCGGCGCCAGTGCATGCTGCCGAGCACGAATAATATAGCTGCTAATGCTATATTATATACATGGTGCTTCTAGCATCAAATTCAATAAATTGACTGAACTCTCCAGTCTCCACAAAACTGTTAACCGATTTCAGTACATAAAACTTTTCTTGATATTGCGTTTTATTTTAGTTTCGTCGTTTGAGCGACTATTCACGGACATGGTAATGATGATTCTATACATGCAGTCGAAAACTAACAGTATAGCCAGGCTCGTCTACTACACGGATCAGAGAACGAACTGGGTCAGTGACACTGACCCGAGACCCGACCCGACCCGGGACGACAGTGACCCGTGACCCGTGACCCGGATTGACCCTGTTTTTTGGAGGTGTACAGACTTCTTGGCCTAAGCCCACCCCCCTAACTTTTTTATACGGAGGTTGCAGTGGGTTTGGCTGAGGAAGCTGGGATTACAAGAATCTGCTTTGCACGCTTACAGAGTAACGGCAGCTTACAGGAACTCTTCGACCACCATGAGAGGGGATCAAACACATTCTCACAGTCCTGTATCCGGGTCAAACAGCAGGGTCAGGGCTTTGACCCGTGACCCGACCCGACCCGGCCCCAAATCCCGGACCCAATGACCCGCTGACCCGTGACCCGGAGACCCGGTTCCATCTCTGACACGGATCCAAAACAGAAAATTACGAAACATGAACTGAAAATGAACCAGTGGACCAGTCTGAGTATCCGTAAAGGCAGTTCATGGGAGCCAGCAGTCTATTATGGTGGGAAGGATTTGTGGAAAAGGGAAGTTTTGAGCCTGCAGTGAAAGGGCGTGGGAGTAACGGACGCTGAGAGTGAGAAAATATTAATATTTGTTTGTCTGTTGGATATGTGCCAAATGCTTTTGGATTAAGTTATACCGTATACGGTTCTTATTATAGAAGTAAAGTAAAGTAAACGTCGATTTGTATCGCGCATAGTCGTGGAGCACCACCTCTAATGCGCTACCGCTTCCCGTAAGTCGGCGCTGATCTCCGCAAGCCAACCCGACAGCCAGGCATCAGCGAACACTGCGAAACCACGTGATACAGGTTGGTGCACCACGCGATATGCCTGTTTACTTCCCAGCTTTCGCTGGTACCAAATTATACTGCTTGGTGACAGAGGCAGTAGG
>Ga0209149_1001700_pt1 | contig 11526 bp, 13 predicted proteins | sample WorMetTyACAVOLI2_FD_187423 | JGI IMG/M metagenome (GOLD analysis project Ga0209149, IMG submission 187423) | Marine gutless worms symbiont microbial communities from Max Planck institute for Marine Microbiology, Germany - Olavius algarvensis... ...
GGCCTATAGTTACTATGGAACACTAATAGGAAACCCTACCCCAGGAATTCAATGGTACAACTTTCGACCCCCTGGGGTGACCTCTAACCGGGGAATTGGGCCCCCCGTGAGGCGCTTTTTGTCAAATTACTTTGACCTCTTGTTCCATCTAGTGAGCCTGGTGGGATTGACCTGGTTGACTAGCCATTGTGTTTCAGTGCCATGACACTGTTGGTTTGGTCATCTGACCTGTAAAATTCTTCCTCAAAATGACCTATAATGTGTCGAGTGGGACGTTAAACCTTGCTGTACCATATACCACGTTGTTTTTGATTGTTAGTTTTCGCTGAAATGTTGCAGTGCTTGTTGCCATTGCAACATTACGGGAAAATGGTTACAGGCAATGGCTCTGTGATCACGTCTTTAAATTCGCCAGGTGGCAGCACCCTGCAGTATGACACAGGGGCGAGGTTTGCTGTGCATGGCGTTGTGTATAGTTCACAACAGGATTTATATAGCGCTCTTTTTGTAGTACCTCACACTCGAGGCACTCAGGCATTGATCACAGAGTTTTACCTGCAATCACACCAATGCCTGCCTTAACCTTGTAAGCATAACTAGATGGTACCTCCACAGACTTAGGTGGTGGACATGCAGTCTACTACTCATTTATCTACCCTGAAAGAATAACAAGCTGAGTCGGCCTGGTTGGTTGACCTATAGAGGGTGTCGTAATGCGTCTGAAGCAGCGAGCTATCAGAACTTTGTATTAGTGCCAAATAATTTTGTACATTTTTTGTCAAAATTATTTTAGATATTTAATTCACAATAATGCATTGCCAGCAAAATACAAAACATAAAATTAAAAGAAGAGAAACAGAACAGATGGAATAAGCACAGAGGAAAGCAGACAGAATATTGGAAATTAATTTGTTAATTAAAAATATTCATTTATTTGATTAATGTTTTTAATCGGTGCCAAGATTATGGTTGGCGATTTAGCTTAGTACTAACGCGTTGGTCTCGATCAACGTCGTTACTCTATGCTGGGCCCGGTTAGTGCCTGGATGGGCGGGTAAACTAGCTTGGTATGTAACAAGCCACCCAGGTCAACTCAGCCTGGCCATCCCTCTGTGGGTAGGTGCATTGAGTACCAGCTTAGACTGGGAAAGTAACTGTAGGTCTGGCGTCGCACTGGCAATGCGTCACAGACAATAGTGGTTTACCCACCTACGGGCTCAACGGCCTATGAAAGGGAGATGAGCACTCCGCCTATACGCTGCTTCGGAGTATGTCCATCCTTTACCTTTACCTTTAAGACTGCGTGTGCATAAATATATGACAGGTGTGGCAGCTGGAGTGGGAATGCAAACTCGTATAGTCACATCAGTGGCAGCCGTTGGTCAGTCGGTGGCAGCTACGTCGACGTCGGCTTCTTTTGTCACTACGGGAACTGTGTCCACGGCAACCGTCGCCGCGGGAACAACAATACACCTAACTGCACATCAGCAGGCACTACTGACCCGCGTACAGGGACAGCTGAAGGCGCTGGCGGCAAATCCGTCTCGGACGCCGGAGCAGGAGAGATTTCTTCACCTGCTTGTGAATGCCCAGCAGCAGATTCATGCTCAGGGACGATCACAGATGCAGGCGGCGCTCGCGGCCAGCAAAACTGTTTCATCCTCCGCAGCCGTTGTTTCACTAACTACTACACCAGTCAAGCCTACTACCAGTGAGTGATCACACGTGAAACCATTATTACCATGCCCCCGGCCTCGAGACAGCGTGCTGGGTGTTGTTTGTGGCAGCAGTGATTGTTTAACCCGTACCTTCACTCGGCCACGTCTGAGATGTGATGTTGGTCTGGAGGAAGGGGAATATTAACAGAATTGTTTCTGTGCTACAGTATTGTCTACCATTACAATGGTGCACAATGGTATAAACAGTTCTTACAGGTCGGTCGACTGGATCAGGCTTTGATCTTGCGTGGTTTAGCTCTGCTCTCTGTTTCAAGTGCCTCCTTCTATCTTCATGGTGCTGACTTTACCTTTTGGTGAGCTGAACCTGGTGGGATTGGCCCTTAACCTGGTTGACTAACCATTATCTTTCAGTGCTGTGACACTGTTGGTGGGGTCATCTGACCTGTAAAATCATCCCCGAAACGACCTATGATGTGTCGAGTGGGACACTAAACGCTACTGTATCAGTACTTCGTCTGTTTGCAATATTACGGCCATCATAATGAAGCTTTCACAATAGATGGGCAGTAGTTTGCAGTTGGCGTGCGGGAAACTATTTCGGTATGTAAGCAGCAATCCATGTCAACTCAGCCTGGCCATCCCTCCGTGGTTAGGCACAATGAGTACCAGCTGAAAAGGATAACTGTAGGTCTGGCATTGCAGTGGCCGTGCGTCACAGACAGTAGTGCTTTACCCACCTATGGGCTCAACAGCCTATGTCAGGGAGATGAGCACCCCACCTACCTTCCTGCGTATGGCACTCCGTTACATTTTACCTCTGGCCAGTAGTTGCAGGATCGTGCCGTTAAAGTTTTGATCACTGGGCCAAAAATGTAAAGTCTCTGATATTTACCAGGTGGCAGCACCCTGCAGTGGGCTCGCATTTTGCTCAGCAAGGTTTACTCTGAGTGGTGTGACCTTGATGTGACCTTGAGGATCAGAATCAGTAACTGTTTGTGTGCATGCAGGTGTAAATGTTCTACCGGCAGCCACCGGACCTGTGACATCCACGGCTTGCATCAGCACGGCCAGCATCACCTCAACCAGTGTCAGTCACTTTACCTTTGTCACAGTGGTGGTTGCTTGTACTCATATAGCAGCAGTAGTAGCCGAGCCGTCTTAAACGTTAAGTTTTTGCCGCGCGACACTGTGCAAGTGCAGCATATGTCGTCATATAGTGTCTGTTTGTCACATTCGTGAATTCTGTCAAAATTTTTTCACTGTTGGGTAGTCAGGCCGTTCTAGTTTTACCATACCAAATGGCATGGCAATATTCCGACGGGAACCCCACTAATGGGGTGTCTAATGCAGGTGGGTAGGCAGAAATCACGATTCTGAGTCTATATCTGGCTTCACTGCATGCTGTCAATGCTGCGACCGGCCAGGTGTTATCAACACAGTGCCGCCAGACCACGGTCCCGCAAGTTGTGACACTTACCGCTGGCAGTAAGCGGCAGAGTTTGTTGATGGCGGGAGACGACGACGAAATGTTTATGACAAGAAGTCTCAACGTTGTGCCAAGGACAACAGAACAGCATTTAATTGTATGCAGTGATAAATCTGTAGCCTACATAACTAACAATAAAAGACTCTACTCAACGTTTTGTACTGTTGAAGCTAACTACTGATAGACACGAAGCATCGCGCGGCTTCTTTGCGACAGCAGAGCTACTTGTCTGTGACTTATCGTGTTGGACTTGCGGAGGCTTCGAACGCTGGAATCATTGTGTTAAAGTTTCCGTCAGTAAGGCTGTTGTTGGCGTTGGTTGTAGACTGTGGAGCAGCTGTATGAGATGTTTCCTCATCTCAAGGAGAAGCTTGAAGCACAGCTGGCGAAGATTCCGGCAGAGCGGAGGGAGTGGTTTGTCCGCAACCAGGCAGCGATCTTTGCCAAACTTCAGCAGCAGCACCGGCTGCAGTCTGCCAACACTCCGACCACGGTTAACATAGCTCTTGTATTGGCTGTAATTAATGTTATTGTTAGTATCACTATTACTACTCTGTGTTCCGAAAAATGTAGTACACCAAACTTATAGCGATAACTTTGTTAACTCTTAACGGATTTTCAAAATTCTTTCACTGCTGGAAAGAGAAGTAAATTTCCAACAAAATCCATATAATACTTTCCACCATACCTTCAATATGTTGTCGCACTACCTTGCAAAAGTTAAGAGAAGTTCAAATCTTGGCATGTCTGGAAGAAAATCGAAACGAATATGTAACGTGCTTCGATTTTTGAACACACGCCCAATTTTAAAGCACTTAGCTTACTTACTTACTTACTTACTTCTGCTTTCAATTTCCGACGGGAAATTACCACAAATTCGAACTACTGACTTTTGGCAAGTAAGGTGAACTGTTGATTTGTATAGTGCATCGTCGCAAACACACCTCTAATGTGCTACCGCTTCTCGTATGTCAGTCGGCGCTGATCTCCGCTAGCCAGACCCTTCAGCCAGGAAATCAGCAAACACTGCAAGACCACGCATACAGACTGGCATATCATGCGATATGCCTGTTTACTCCCCTAGCTTTCACTAGGTACTCATTCGAACCTAACCACAGACGGCAGGCTCAGGTTGTGTAGGCCTCGGTGCCTGGTTCTGTGCCGAGGGGGTTTACCTGTCCAAAGACGTTCACCCACCCAGACACTAACCGGGCCTAGCGTACAGTAACCACATTGATCGAGTCCAACATGTTACCGCTACACTAAACCGGTTGGTAGATAAATCGTCAGAAATTTTAGGAACTAATGTCCATTTTCAATCGGATTAACGTCGGTGATTAAGTTCACAGAAACGTACAGCGGTTACGTACAAATACCAACACGTCTGTTTGCTGTGATGTGATGTGTTGTAGGCCGCCAGTGCCGATACAAAGACATTAGCAGCCGCATCTTTAAACCAGACTCAGACGTCAAGTGGTGCTAAAATCATCGTCTCCGGTCCATTGAGCTTGTCTGCAGCCATTGCTAATAACCCAGCTCTGAAGGGCACTCGTAAGCAGAGGTATATTTATCATGTTTTGTGTGGCAGTCTGTCAAAAATAGAGTTCTTATGTCTTCCTGTCGTACTTGACAGCATATAAGTTGAGAAAACTGCAACATAGTTATAAGTAAAGGTAAAGGTAATATGGACTTATATGCTGATGTGAAGACACTAGAGGCCTTCCACATGAAGTGTCAACGGCAGATCCTCCGCATCCGCTGGCAGGATCACGTTCGCAACGACGAGGTCGCCGCGCATACAGGCCTACGCGCTGTGATGGAGAGTATCAGGAGACGACGTGAAGCCATCTTTGGGCATGTGGCGAGAATGTCGCCCAACATTCCAGCTCACCAAGCATTGCGACTACAGGTCGAGACATCACTCGGTAGACGACCTGACCGTGATTGGGTCCGCAGCTGAGGTCGCCCCCGCAACCGCTGGATCGACCAACTCCGCCAGGACCATCAGCGCCCACCTGCTGACCTATGGCGAGCAGGCATCCAGCGTGGTCACACTGGAGCGACGCTATGGTCCTCAACGACTACGCGATGACGACGACGACTTATATAGTGGCCAGTCATGAAACCTGTAAGGCACTCATGTATGGATCACACAGCTTTTACCTGCAAACAACACCATTTGTGCCTCTACCTCATAGGCTTTCACCAGATGGCGCCACCAATGATTGTGGCCACAGACATCTAATTGCAGCTTACTACTTATTTGTCGACCCCGATAGGATGAAAGGCTGAGTTGGCCTGGTTGTCTGACCTATAGCAGATGGTTTACTCACATAAGTGGTCACTCGTTAGCTGTTGGTTAAGCGCACAATGGGGGAAAGTTTGCCGTTCAAAGACCGGCGTTCTACTGCTGGGCTGTAACACTGTGCCATGCAACCATCATGTAATAATATTGTTACCTGGAAAGTGTTTATGGTGCTTTCATCATGGCATAGACATTGCTAGTAGTTCATTTGCCATGTGCGGGCCATGGAAGCTGTACAATAGGCCCAATCTGTTTCCTGGCTGGATGGCGTAAAAGGCGACCTGAAGCAGGCTTTAGTTTCGTTCGGTTTAGTTTTGCTTACGTTAGTCGTATTCGTCAATTGTTGTCTAGGTTTTTTGTGTTGTCATTTGGTTATAATTGTATTTATTTTGCTAGTAACGGCCAGGTGATTGGTTAGGAAAGCTGGTTCCAGTCACGTGATTCTTCTTTCAGAGTGTACTCCGCTGGAGTGTTACTTTGTCCACAATGTCGCCATTCGTCTCGAGTAGTGGCCTTTCTCCAGGCAGTCGCGAGGTCAAAGTTCAGAGTGCCAAGGTCTGCCTCAGTTGCACGGAGCCAAGTGTGGCTAGGTCTTCCTGCTGGTCGCTTCCAGTCGGGCGGTACTTGTCGGATACACGCTGCAAGGGCTCGGTGGTGGTCCTCGCGAGGTGAACTGCGAGCAATATGGCCGAAGAGCCGCAGCCGAAGTCACGTGATCGGCTCTGTAGATCGTCTCTGAAATGACCTATAATGTGTCGAGTGGGTCGTTAAACCCTACTGGTTAATTTGATGAATGTAGAAGAGTGCAAAGTGGCTGCTATCCATAAGATACCATGCCAACCGACTTACATCTTGGTAAGAAAAGAGGAGAATTAGCTGCTTTTGGTCAGCTCGTCTCCATCAGATTACATGTACAGTCTTCTGGGTATTCGGGCCCAGTGTGCTGACAACATCGCAGCCCTCCTCTGTATCAGGCTTTGATCTTGCTTGGTTTCGCTCCCTGTCTTCAAAGCACCTCTGTGTCTTCAGTCTTCCTCTAGTGCTATGTATATATTAAATTCTTTTTGCTTACATCCTTCTCTTTATCTTTTAGTGAGCTGAGACTGGTGGGATTGGCCCTTGACCTGGTTGACTAACCATCGTCCTTCAGTGCTGTGACACTGTTGCTTGGGTCATGTGACCAATAAAATCGTCTCCGAAGTGACCTATAATGTGTCGAGTGGGACGTTAAACCCTACTATACTGTACCATCGCTCATATCAGGTGTGAGACGAGCTTTAACTTATTTACTTGCTGTTTGTAGGTTTCAGCTGCAGTTGAGTAAAGAGCAGCGACTTGCGACCGAATGTGATACAAAAACGCCGTTCAACGGACACAAAGACGTCTTACGACGACTTGCCGTCTTCCACGTCTGTCAGACTCGCGACGACAGCCATGAGCAAATTGACAAAGGTGATTATCTGATAGTTTTGAACTCTTTACTCCTCCCAGCAACAGTTGCCTGGCAACAGTTGCCTGGGAATGGCCGGCAAGGTATTGTTTTTGATCGACTTTATTTTGATGTTTGTTATCGCTGCGATGTTACGAGAAAACAGTCTCAGATATCGTCGTGAAACTTATAGAATTGACGGACAGTGGCTGTCCGATGATGCCGTCAAATTTGCCAGGTGGCAGCACCGTGCAATGGGGTGCAGGGCGAGGTTTGTTGTGATTATTTACAGTTGTCTCTTCATTACTGAGTTGTGCGGAGCTTAACGTCCCAGTATGGTGTATTTTAGACATGCTGACTTGCATGCAAGGTGTCAAAAAAGATGCTTTTTAAATTTCCACACCCCTGCTTAAGGGACACGCCCACCTGTAAGGTGGGACTTTTTTGTGCCTCCACCAGCACCAGTCGCGCCGGCTTACCTTATTTGGGCACATTATGCGCATGGATGACAACGCAGATGCCAAGAGGATCCTGTTGGCCTCCCCTCCGGCAGACTGGAGAAGACAACTGGGTCGTCCCCGCATCACATGGCTCAGCACCATCCAACAGGATCTGAAACACCACCTTATGCTCCCCGAAGCAGCAGATTTGGCTCAGAACCGCCCTCTGTGGAGGATGATGTCGACATATGGCGCTACGCAATCGTGAGTTGCATGCCAGAAACGACGACGACCAGCACCAGAAGCGTTATGTTTTTGTTTTGTCAGCTTTTGTCCTGTTTTCCGCCCCTTGCTAAGTATATTACTTTCGCTTCGTAAGAATACCGAAGGATTTTGATGAAATTCATGGTTGGTGATCACTATCATGAACAGCTTAAATGATAACGTTTTGGACGAAATTAGATCGGGAGCAGAATACGATAGAAAATTCACATCGACGTCAATAGGTTTTTCCGCAATGCCAATCAGGTGCTGATCAGTGAATTCACTAATTTCGCTGCACAGATGATTGCAGATGCAGTCGCATACACAATTTTTATGTTAATTTAAAGATGTTATGAATATATTTTAATATAATATAAGCCCAGCCTGCTACTGAAATAAATTGAATTGAATATAAATATATTAAGAATTTTACATCAGTTATTTGTCATGCATAGGATTATTATACAACATCCTTCAGCCGTTTATGTTATGTGTGATTATTACGGTTGCAAGAACTGACGCTGTTCTTGCTCAAGTGTCAATCAAGACCAGCATTAGTCCAGTTCTGTTGGCAGTTGTGTCTGGCACCATATGACTACTACTACTACTAAAAATGTCAGGATTATAGATAATAGTGCTGCCATCACACAGTTGCGGGGGCACTTTACAAAATCTACATCTAAAACTGTTGCACAGCTCAATGCAGACGTCTGCTGATGGTCTGAATGGACAGTGCCAAGTCAGCTGTATGACTGTGCTCACTTGTTAGCAATTGCCAGCACTGCACAGCGCCGTCCTGCCTGGCTGACGTGTATCGCTGTGTCGGCGATGCACTGATCTACGTTCTGCCATTCACTGTAACCTCGTCGTTCCGCAGACTCGCCTGGCCAGCTATGTGGTTTCGCCATCTCTGGTTCAGCGACCTAGAACAGTCTGCCGCCTGATCTTCGCGACATGTCTCTATCCGCTGTCAGTTTCTTCAACCAACTCAAGACTGAATTGTTCATCAGGGCACATCACATGAGATCATAGCTCCTTCGTGATAATGTACTATACGAGGGGCGAAAATTAACATTAACTCGTTGTGTTGTATTGTACTGACGAAAAAGGTGAGACTTGGTCTCCCTTTGGAGTGTCATAAGTGAGGACCAGGCCCGAGTCTCTGGTGGCAGACTGTTCCATGCCCGCACTGCAGCCACCGGAAAGGTGCGGCCACCAAGGGTAGTCCGATGAGTTGACGGCACTTGCAGTGTCATGGTCTTCTTCTTCTCGTATGTGTGTCATGAACCGTAACTGGCCAGCCACGAAACAGCATCTTCATCCGCAGAGTGTAGCCGAGATAAGCCGCCATTCAGTTTTGTCAGGGGACAGGATTCAACAATGTGAGACATCGTCTGGATCTCACCACAAGGACACAGATCAGTGTCTGTAAGTCGCCATTTCCTTCTGCAGGCAACGCAGTGTCCCTGTTCCGTGCGAAAAAAACGGTTCAGCAGAGACCACTGTTGCCGAGGGAGGTCGAAACCCGGTTGCCGGATTGTGGGGTTGCACACTAGGTGAGAATTGACCACCTAAGCCGACTTCCAGTTATGCCTCCATTGACTTTTGATATCAACTGGTTGCAAATCTAGCCACAACGGCTTTCTGGATGTCAGTCGTAGCAATGGTGGGCTCAGGATATCAGGCTGGATTGGCCAACTGTCATGTTTGACGATTTCGTGTCATGGTGATGACTGTTCACAGCAACTTCAACACCAGCTACAAATTGGCAGACTGTTACATACTTATGTGATGATGATGATGATGATGTTTTGCAGCCGAAGCAACGTACGAGGAACAGTGTCGTTTGTTGCTTGACAAGAAGGAGGTGATGATGACAAAGTATCGTCAGTTACTGTTGCTTGAGTCTATGGTAAGATGACGATGATTGTTTATTTCTCATGTAATCCACACTTTGAGTGTCTCCACTGTCTTGTTATTTCTCGTGATCCACACTTTGAGTGTTTCCACTGTCTTGCTGTTTACGTTTAATATATTGTCTTTTTCTCATGTAATCCACACTTTGAGTGTCTCCACTGTCTTGTCATTTCTCGTGTAATCCACACTGTGAGTGTCTCCAAGTGCTGTCTTGCTGTTTACGTTTAATATATTGTCTATTTCTCATGTAATCCACACTTTGAGTGTCTCCACTGTCTTGTTATTTCTCGTGATCCACACTGTGAGTGTCTCCACTGTCTTGTCATTTCTCGTGATCCACACTTTGAGTGTTTCCACTGTCTTGCTGTTACATTTAATATATTGTCTTTTTCTCATGTAATCCACACTTTGAGTGTCTCCACTGTCTTGTTATTTCTCGTGATCCACACTGTGAGTGTCTCCAAGTGCTGTCTTGCTGTTTACGTTTAATATATTGTCTATTTCTCGTGTAATCCACACTGTGAGTGTCTCCACTGTCTTGCTGTTACATTTAATCTTTGCATATCAAAAAATGACCAACTTGTTTTACAGTCTATTTTGAGACGCCCTGTGTGAACCTGCACTAAATGTATTTACAGGTGCATTTGTGCAGTCGACTGGATCAGGCTTTGATCTTGCTTGGTTTAGCTCCGTCTTCCGAGCACCTCTGTATTTTCGGTCTTCTGCTGCTATATATATTTAACATTTGTGTTACATTATTTACTTTGCCTTTTAGTGAGCTGAACCTGATGGGATTGGCCCTTGACCTGGTTGACTAACCGTTGTCCTTCAGTGTTGATTGGGTCACCTGACCCGTAAATTCATCTCCAAAATGACCTATAATATATCAACTGGGACATTAGACCATACTATACCATACTATTTCTCTGTTCGTGTCTGTTGCGTGTATTTTTTGGCCATTTCTTACCAAGTTTGGGCGTGAATGTTATTGCTAAAACATTTCTGGGGATTTGTGTCGTCGATAGTGTGATTTAACGCTGCTTGAAATGTTTTATTGTCGTCCTGAGATTGAGGCTTTAATGTCAGTATTTGCTGTCAGAAAACAGTCTGTGCAAAGTATTTTTATGCCCTTTGTTACCTTGCTGCGATGAGTGACAGCCGTTGAGTTCACCCAGTTCATTTGATGAATGTAGAACGGCGCCAAGTGGCCACCGATCCAAGACCAAACCAATATGACTTGGGCTGTGAGTCAGCCTGTAGGCTGCCAGAGTCTACACCTACCATTGCCATTTATTATTATTACTCAGCCTAAAAGCTGATACTCACTTTACCGTCCCATGGAGGGTAGAGTCGACCTGGGTGGCTGGTTACATACCGACATGGTTTACCCGCTCACAGGCGGTCGCCCGTCCTGGTACTAACCGGGTCTGACGTAGCACAACTACGTTGATCGAGGCCAATGCATTACCACTAAGCCAAACTGCCAAGGAAGGATGGCATGAAGCTGTCAGCAAACTTCTTGGAGTTTGCCAATGATGAGGACAATGATGATGATGATGATATGCATCATCTGGGTACGGACCATAACTTTGCATATCCTTTTTAACGTTATCATTTATGCGTGTAGTGCAATATTTTTAAAATGTTGCGTGGACAGCGGTTGGAGCCGACTGCGAACGATGTGATGCTCGGCCGAATATTCGTGAATGAAGAGCGACAGCAGCTGAAAGAAGACATGCGACTGGCTGCTGAAGATCCCGGTCAGTTCAGTGAATTAGTGGGATCGATCCAGACTTGCCCAGTCTGCTGCAAAACTGTTCATAAATTGTCTCCTGTGCCACGTCCACTTTCTCAGTGCTAGTGTGAGATTAACAACATTAATCTGAAGAACAAGAGGTCAAAGTAATTTGACAAAAAGCGCCTCACGGGGGGCCCATTCCCCGGTTAGGGGTCACCCCAGGGGGTCGAAATTTGTACCATTGAATTCCTGGGGTAGGGGTTCCTAT
>Ga0209149_1001701_pt1 | contig 11523 bp, 9 predicted proteins | sample WorMetTyACAVOLI2_FD_187423 | JGI IMG/M metagenome (GOLD analysis project Ga0209149, IMG submission 187423) | Marine gutless worms symbiont microbial communities from Max Planck institute for Marine Microbiology, Germany - Olavius algarvensis... ...
TCGCAGTGTTCGCTGATGCCTGGCTGTCGGGTTGGCTTGCGGAGATCAGCGCCGACTTACGGGAAGCGGTAGCGCATTAGAGGTGGTGCTCCACGACTATGCGCTATACAAATCCACGTTTACTTTGCTTTACTTTACTTCATTTAGTGTGTGAAAATTTTAAGCAGTGACTTGATTAAGAATACGAGTAAAGAAATACCAGGAACGGATCGGCAGTTGACATCAGTCAGTATTCCGAGCTGCAAATTACAAACCAGTATCATGCAGTATCAGTCGCTATTGTCATATAATAAAAATCATCAAACATTTCTCATGCATTTTGAACGTAAAACTGACGCACATAAGGATAAAAAGCACAGTACAGGGTGCGCCAATAAAAAACAATCCCCTAGAGAAACTTCAATATATCAGCAATGGCAGCTGATATGGTTCAACAGATACAACAGTTTAAGCTTTAAAGTTCACTTTTTCAAGTGAACATGCAGTTGCACGCTGAATATTCACGAATCATGAATTAAACTTTGCGCAACTTTTCGTCAACATTTCAAACGTTTCAGTGATGAATGTCAGCTGCCCGCTCGGTATTTAAACAGAGTGTTCAAAATGACAGCTGCACTCTTACCGTCCTTTTAATTGCAGCTGTACAATAATTGTAATAAAACACATAATTAGTATTACGTTGTTGGTTTATTGGTCACGTTGTCATGAAGTTTCAGAATAGATGGGCTCGGATCATGCCATTAAATTCGCCAGGTGGCAGCACCCTGCAGTAGGGAACAGGACGTGTGCACGACCTAAATATCAGCGCTGTTATTTTTATGTCAGAATTGCAGTTTCATTACTTGTTCAGTTAGAAAAAAATCCACTTTTAAGTTCAAATATTTATAATTTTTCACTCAAGCCAAATATTTTAATGAAATTTTCTGGATATGTGGCCTGAATCCTCTTCTGTAAACATTGTAAATTTGGTGAAAAAATCTGCTACAATCCGGATATATAGAATTTTTCCTATGGGATTGTTTCTTTATTGGCGCACCCTGTACACATAGCCACGACAGGGCACACGTTGATGTTTGATAATAACTTTGGCAAGTGTAGACCGAATTTCAAAATTCTTTCACCAATTTATTCCTAAGAAAATTGTGTATGTACACGCGATAAATATTTCCACCTCGCCTGCAGTATGTTGCTACACTACCTTGTGAAATTCGAAAATCCAAAGATGTTACTGATTTTGGCAGCATCCACAACAAACTGTTGACATGTTCCTGAGACACTTTGAGCACTTGATTTAATATTTAACAGTAGTCTCAAGACTCTGTAAAGTGCCCCTGCAATGTTATTCATGACAGTGTCACTCTAATCTTTACATTTATAATAATAATAATAATAATAATAATAATAATAATAATAATAATAATTTTGGTGTCTGATAGACGACATCTTGAATCAACAGCTGAACGTTGTTGCATCATGGTGATTTTTTTCACCATGGTTACAATTTTAAATTTTATTTAAACGTAATAATTATCGCGTTCAACGTGAAAATTCAGTAGGGCTTAACATTTTTACATTTTCGAATTATACAAGGTAATGTGGCCATATATTGCAGGTGAGGTGGAAATCTTCCTAGCGTATACACAATTATCTTATGAATCCATTGGTGAAAGAATTTTGAAAATCGGTCCACCTTTGCCAAAGTTATTATTAAACATCAAGGGGATTGTTTTTATTGGCACACGCTGTATGTTCTGCCTCGGACGGACTTGCTGTAACGTAACGTAACGCTCTGCTAAAACTACACGGTGTTGATCAATTCAATGCAAAGATTCAGCACAATCTTACTTTCATCGTTCCGGACGTAGTAAGTCCAGCTTGGTTTGTTACGGTGTAGCGGAGTTCGAGCGGATCTTCAGTGTAGCGGTCAAACAGACAATTGTCAATGTCGACAGGTTGAGTGACGGCAAAACATTCGCCAGTTGGAATACAGTAGCAAGTAGTTGGGTTGCCGGTGGTCGGACACCGCTCATCCGCTGCCTGATAACACAACCCTCACCGACTGTCATCGTCATAAATATGTACTGTGGTAACTACACTGAAAAGAACTCCAGAAATCCAAAGTATGCAGTTTGTAAACGAATATCATTAACTAAGATAATGATCAAAAGAATACATCTTAATTTTAAATTGACAGATGTTTCTAATCTCCTTTGCGGCCACTAACATGAGCATCTTACCATCTTACCAGTGAACTGTGCCTTAAAATTGCGAAATATTAAATTGTTAAATACCGTACACAAAGTAACCAAATTACTCTTCTAGTCGAGTTTTTGTTTGACATCAGTGCTTTTCCTAGTTTCACTGAGTCTTAATAACGTAGAAACTTTTTACTTTACACAACTGAAAATGTGTTACCTAATGACAACGTTTCGATGTCCGTCGGACATCTTGATCACGTCAAGCTCTCCATCCAGCTGTAAACAATCAAGACGTGATAGAACAATTTTTTTGCTGCAGAATTACGGCCAAAAACGATGACGACATTTTGGCGTCCTTGAACTTTGAACTTTGACCTTTCAAGATCAAAATTGTAACGCAGTAATCGAGGGTCCGTTGTAGAGGTCTGTTGTGTTACCCAATGACAACGTTTCGATGTCCGACGGACATCGAAACGTTGTCGTTAGGTACACATTTTCAGTTGTGTAAAGTAAGAAGTTTTTACGTTATTGATCGTACCAACTGAATGAATCTCTTCATCACTGAGTCTTATTTGTGTAAAGGGTCACTGCCATATCTTTCACCACGTTTGGAATGTTTTTATGACTTTCACTCACTTGAAGTCTCATGTCGACGTTATTGTGTGACTGGTGCTGTGGGAATTATAGAATGGATCACATTATGAGTATGTCTGGCTGTGTTTTACAGTAGGTACAGTTGACTGTCTGAGCTGTTCATAATATGAATCTTTATTCATCAAGTAAGTAGTGGTAGTTGCCGATCGTCAGACAGAACAGACATTCTCGTAGCTGACAAAACACAGCCTGAGCTTACTCGTTTTTCTCTCGAGTCGTATGGTTGTAGAGTGAGCGCAGGTCGTGTAGCATTCCAGACCGTCAACTTTAGCGTGATGTCGTAGATGGACACCGCGATGCTTTTCAGGCCGCTCTCGGCATCTTTTGCGGATATGTAAGCGCTACAAAACGCACATATAACATGAACGACATGGTATCAACATCTGCTTAGGCTAGCTAGTGACAACATTGCATCACGATCATCTTTATTGTTTAGTTTTCGTTTTTGCTCGCAATATCTCCAAGATCGCTGAGCCGATCTTAACCAAATCTTCCGGGAAGATGGCAAATCGACTGCAATAGAAAAGTTAAACTTTTGGTTTCTGAACTCTTTCGGGGATGGCAGAGAGGTTCAGATAGGTCATTTTCGCTTCGTATCCAGCTGCATAAAATGTTATAAACGGTTACAAGTTACAAGGTTACAAGTGATTATGTTCCCTGGCCTATTACTCAGTATAATACATTTCCGAAAATCTGCCATTTGGCCATTGTACAAACGAATCACAGACATGAGAGTCGGAAAAAGCGATCTCAGTGGTCAATCGTATACTACATAAGAGTGTACTACTCAACTCAACTCAACTGATACTACGTATAACTCGTCTAGAAGTTGTCATACGTTGAGGTGAAGTCGTCGACAGTTTTTGTCTTGAAGTCGTCGTCACTGATCTCCGGTGCAGTCCGGTCAAGTCCAACGGACAGTCGGACATCGTCACTGTTGCCGGCCATGTCGCTGACTCTGAACCAGATGGCGACCGTGTGGCCGTCCGTCAGCTGCTTCTGCGGGATGCTGATGACATGACGCTCCTGTGTCGGCGGAACAGTCGCGTACTCACGTGGACCGGTCAGTCCTATGGCGCCCTGTGAGTCCACTTCGAAACCGACCGAATATCCGAGAATTCCGGTTACGTTCTCGATTCTGTCCACCGTTCGAAGACCGAAACTGCGCACATTACAGCGACAAGAAACAAATATGTGTATCAGAATTTCACATCAGAGTAGTGACGGTAGGCCGGCTATAATAAGAAAATTGCAATAACTAACAACAATATTGTCATGTTATTATAGCAATAGACAGAAAATAACGTACGTCAATAACGTCTATGATGTGCTTGTAAAATGACGTGAGCGATGTTGTGCTTCTGTGTTAATGAAACCATTGTCAAATAAACAGGCCTGATTTGGGCTGAGTTACATTCCTACCACTATGTCTTGCATGTTCTACCACTGCATTTTTGTAGTATCGTATTCTCCAGTGTCGCATTTTCAGTATTCCTAAGAGGTTCAATAATCACAGTATAGACAACCTGTAGCCGTGGTTGTCATCGACGCAGTTATTGGTCGGTGTACACGGAACGTTTCCCGGAGTCCACGGCTTCGCGGCTTTGAGCCACGTGTCTGCGTAACGAGCATCGCTCTTGTAGCGTCCTTGCCACACGACAGTGAGTTCGTAGTCGGCGTTGTCTCGTGGCGGCGGCAGATAGTTGATCCACTGTCGACCTGTCGACTCGTCAGCTTCCGCCACGTGAACGGGCACGTCGTTAACTGCAACGTTAATAAACACAGCTATTCACTGAATTCTGCTATTTGCCACTGAGCCACGCTAAACCGCAGCTAATGTAACAGGTAGATTAGCTCCAGGGGCGGTTAACCCTCTATGCGCACATTAAAACCGGACCATTATACAACAATACGGTGATAGGTACACTGGCCGTTGATGAGTGGGCTGTTACATTTGGTACAGCGAGGAGGGACCTGGGCAGGCTGCGGCCCCGCCCAGTCCCCTCCTCGCTGTACCATATGTAACAACCCACCCATCAGCGGCCAGTCTACCAACTTCATTTTATTCGACGTGGTACTATAATTGCCTTTGCACTCTAAAGGGTTAAGACGAAAATTTCCGTGTTTGTCAACACCATGTGACGTAATCAAATCACGTCTCAGAGATTTGGGCAGCCTCGCCAACACTTGGGGTGCTACCGTGGCTGACGTTTGTCTCACTAGCCTATTTGTTTATTATTTATTATACGTTAATAATTATTCTTAACTTCTGCATTCAGAATTACTAGCATTCATCGCATACTTTTCCTGCTGAACAGGGGTTACTTTATCTATGTAATTTGATACGAAATTATTGAAAGCAACCCAGTTGACGGCGACTATCATTGTCTGTCCTGTGTGTAGATAACCGGTGACGCCATCTGGTCACCGTTGGAACGTGGATTAATCTAAGGTAATACGGGTACTGGGTAGTACCCCCGCACCAAACCTATCTCCTCCTATATTTCTGATCCGACAGCGAAAATTTTCTCATCATCATCATCATCGTCATCATCAATAGAGTAGTTTATTGTGAGTTGTCAAAACGCAACTGAACAATAAAAGGTAAAAATAGAGATAAAAATTAAAACTAGTACATGTCTTTATACAATAGTCTGATAACAAAATTACGCTCGTCTTCTTTGACAGTTAATGAACAGTCATGTCTGCGAGGTCGGAGAGTATATGGATGAGACGTACGGTCAGATAACATGTGATGTATACCACGTGATGAGAGTTCGCCATAAGAGCTCATCGTCGTTCTTGCCAAAATATTCGTCATAAGTGACGTGGGTCGTACACTAGCGTAATTGGGTTTGACCCTCGCCAGCTCAAAGTCACCTTGCTGTCTGTGCAGTAGGCGTAACATAATCAATTATAATAACAGCGTTACTGTGGATAGTAGGCTACATAGGCAATAGCCTGTGCTTACTTTTGCTATCATCGGCATTGTCGATGGTGGCGTCGGTGAATTCAAACCTCAGTTGGCGGTTTGGCTCAGTGGTAACGCGTTTGCCTCGATCAACGTAGTTGCGCTACGTCAGACCCGGTTAGTACCAGGATGGGTGACTGTCTGTGGGTAAACCATTTCGGTATGTAACCAGCCAACTAGGTCGACTCAGCCTTCTACCCTCCGCGGGACAGTAAAATGAGTATCAGCTTTCGGGCTGAGTAATAATAATAAATGGCGATGGTGGGTGTAGACTCTGGCAGCGTGTACAGGCAAACTCATAGCCTAAGTCATCTGGCTTGGTCTTGGGTCGGCGGCCGCTTGACGCCGTTCTACATTTATCAAATAAACCGGATGAACCCTCGCAATGGCTCTGCCATGATGACAGCACCATTAACATTGTCTTGGAAATTATTAATTATTATTATTATTAATTCGGTGAATTAATGCGACATAGGCCTAATGGAGCTGTGTCGTGTAAAACATCGAGCTTCCTGTGCTCACTATCATCAACATAAATATGTGACTAGCGTATCGCACGTTGTTCAAATTCGCAGCTGAAGTGTATAAGTCCCGTACTTGTCATTTTGGATACACCGTCATAGTTGAAGAGTTGACGAGCTCTGGCTGAGTTGTTGGCTCGATCGTAGACTGTCAACTGAATGGAGTACACACCGGAAGTCTGACACGTGAACCGGAACTTGTTATGCGGCGGCCGGATGTCCTCGGTGTACAGCGGTGTTCGAGTCTCTTCCAGCTGTCCAGTTCCACCAACGTTCATGTAGTAGACTTCGACGTGGTAGCGATCAACATCAGACCCGTCGTCCGACCAGTCACACATCAAAGGCTCGATGACTGGATTCTACAATTAGTACAACGCAACTGAGAAAGTAATGACTAACAAACAGATAGCAAACAGCAAATGGAATGTCAAACCAGTCTTTTGTTAATTTTGCTCTCAAGCACTATCAGTAAAACTATGCTGTGACAGCCTGCTATTGTGTCTATTGCTCGGACGTGGAACGTTGTAAATACTTTGCTTTGTATATACATGTCTTTTGTTGTCACTGTATTATTGTGTATTTTAATGCTGTTCGGTCTTTTGACCGCAAGTCTGAAATAAACCATCAGTTCAGTTCAGTTCAGTACAACACAAGTCAAAGGGTTGAGAAACGGTGTGAGGCACGTCGCCAAACTTTGCCAGAGTAATCCTGACATGTGAGTTGTGTGGAGAGAGTATCCAGACTGTACAAGTCTCGCACAAATCATCTGGGACACACTGTGCTGTGTGCTGCAGCTATAGGCTGTTCATATCTGTAACGCGTGTTCTCAATGATTTGAATCGAGGCGCTGAATTGCTGAAACTTGCAAGATAGTCAGATAAAGTCTTGTTATTCAGAGGCAAACATACAAATGTAAGGTAATAATAATAATAACAATACCGGAGTCCGCCTCTAGGCTGCTATAATCTACATCCACCATCGCCATTTACTGCTATCATTCAGACCATTCGTTTTACCGTCCCACGGACGGTAGAAGGCTCAGTCGACCTGGGATGTGCAATAAAAGTGTGCAGCCATGGCTGTATATCACATGCGGTGACCTTTAGGATAATGAAAGAAATGCCCACAGTGGGATTCGATCCTAAGACCTCACACATCGCAGCAATCGAGCACGTTACTGCTAGAAAAATGCGATATTGATATAGCAATTCTGTCCGTCCGTCTGTCCGTCACGTTCAGTCATTCTATCGAAATGACTTAACATTGACATAGTTTCTTCACAACACCATAGCGCAATCATACTAGTTTTACGAGTATCAAACATAATCGTGAAATTCAGACGGGCTCACCCCTCCCTGCGAGGGCGCTAAATACAGGATGGGTATTAAAATTTAGCGATTTTCTACCAATAAGTCGCTATATCTCGAAACAATACAAGATAGAGACAGAGTTACTATAGAAGGCTAATAGGAAACGAATGGTACCAGTTTCAATGATCTCGAGTGACCACTGACCCATATTTCAAGGTCACGATATTATTAAACGTCAAACAACTCGATTACTAGTAAGTCATATATGATCTATCGAGTGGTGCTGTTTCCAATGACCTCCAGTGACCCCTAATCTAGATTTCAAGGTCACGCAGTCACTATAGATGACCTCGACGTATTGTGTGCGTAGCTGACGCACGATCTGCTTGCGATAGCTAAATTTCTTATTATAGTTACATGCAGGTCGTTGGAATCCAACTTGGCACACACATCCGTCGTAACTCACAGTTGTGACGTCTTGGTCCATGTAAATAGGAAAACACGAGCAGTTGTCAGGGATGTTGGAAGGCTGCAGAAGACAGTGTGTCGGTGGACGAAGATCAACGCTGAACTTCATCAGTCGATTCGTTTTCATTCCCACAATATTTGTGGGTTTAAAGTTTCCTGCCGCTACATCGCTGTTGCCGATTTTCTGTCCACCGGACTGAGACTGCGCCGTGACACTGAAACTGCATGTACGCATAATCACAACTATTTAGCAAATCTGCAGTTTTTGTGCGATGTCAGATTAACTGTCAAACTGTATGCCTACTGTTGTTTTATTTCAAGAAAAACGATATCAAAAACAAAACTCAGTTACAACTTAAAGATTGACAGCAGTTTAAATCAAGATCCAAATCAATGTCAGTAAAATCCATAAAGTGAGTAGGCCTAAGTCACGAATACAGTATGACCTGCGCAGACAAAAAAATAAAATTGACGATCGTTATATTTAAAGTGACGTACGTGGAATTGTGCTGCAGTTCTCTCATGCCGATGTTTGTCCACTGAACCTCCATGTTGCACACTTTCGACGTTGGAGGTGTGTTCCAGTCACCGTTCACGCAAAGCAAACTCTGCGACGGGTTGTACGCTGAAACATATCCCGCATAAGCTATACAACTGTGAACGGAAATTAAAGAAAACCTTTTTAGGCGAGCATTACTATGTTACGTTCGCCTTATGGCACGAGCCGTCCGTCTGTCGTCTGTCGTCTGCAACGTTGTTGCATCCTAGGCAACAATTTGAACTTTTCAGCAATATTTTTTGCACAGCCTAATACCTTAGGGACTCTGACAGTTTGAGTTAAAATTTTGGGGAAAAAATAGAAGGGGAGGAACCGTGCAAGTTAAATTATTTATTATGTCATCGTACAAGGGGTATGAAAATTGGCATTTTCGGCCAATATCTCGCTTTATTTCGAAAACGGTACAAGATATGGCCATAGTTACAATGGAAGATGCATAGGAACTGGTATGTGATCTATCGAATGGTGCCATTTTCAATGACCTTCAATGACCCCTAACCTACATTTCAAGGTCACGCCTATACTTGACGTTGAAAATGGCATTAACGGTACAAGATAGACACATGTTTACGCCTACATTGGATAACTAGTAATAACTTACACACGCCCTTCTCACTGGTGTAATCTTGATTGACCTTGAACGACCTGGAGTGACTTGCAAAATTTTTAGTTCATAAGCATGCGGTGATCCACGGTGCTGCCTACGCCCATAATTAAGTGCGCTATTAGTCAAAGTACTGTTAATAGTACATGTTATTTATAAAAGTACCCTAGATATTATCAACAACAAAGTCCTCAGTAAATAAGTTAGCAAGAGTATTTAGAAGGCGTAAAATCAAAAAGTCACGATTTGCCGAAAAGTCGCGATTCGCCGATGAGGTTAGGCGAACGTTACGGGGAAATTGAGTATAGGGGTGGTAGAGTTATACAACGATGGCGTGGTTCAAGCAGTAACGTTCGCCTATCTCATCCACTGATGAGTTTCTTGTATTTAATTGCACAGCTTCTAGAAATGTTAGTTTTTACGTGAATATGTCAGACAATATAGCTGAGAGACTGATGCCGAATTACATCTGTCGTTGCGCGATAGAATGAAAACTTTTCAAAGCACTGTGTCTGCGAACGACAATGTCAGTTTTCACCTTTGCTTGCACACACATTTAGTGATCAAGTAAACGAGTGATAAAGTTGCAAAGAAATTCAAACTTGTGCCAAGTAATGTTTTATTTCGCAATGTTCAACTGCTATACACGATATTGAAATTAGTTCATCACTGAAATCGTTGTCATTATATTGCTATACTTAGCGAATAACTTCACTAGAGACTGGCAGCAAAATAATAGCAGAGTAAAGGCCCGTTTATAGCGACACAACTCAACTGAACTCAACTGAACTTAACTCAGGTCTTAAGGTGCGTCGCTATAAACGTGCCTTTAAGACCTGAGTTGAGTTCAGTTGAGTTCAGTTGAGTTGTGTCGCTATAAACGGGCCTTAACGCTATGTCACAAGTTACAAATAGGCGCAGAAGAAACTCGAATACACCACAAAATTTAATCGATTTTTGTCCCAAGGCCTACTCCTTTAAAAATGTTATGAAAAATCGTTCACAGCTTTTTTATTAAACCGGCTCATAGACAGACAGACAGACAAACTGAGACTAATAAATAATGAATAACGTGTTTGGTAACTAATTCACTGACAAATGCACGACGTCCAACTGTGTTGACTCACTTTGAGCAGGCGGCCATGATATGGAGAACGTAGCCAACGTGATGCCGAGAGGAACGGGTGAGTTCTGGACGTAGTTGACTCGTGGTAAAGCGTCAGCTGTGGTGAAGTCCGCACGATAGCTGACTTGGATCGTTGTCGGTGACGACGTCGACAGCCAGACCGGAAGTGGCTCCACGTCCTCCGCCGAGCAGTCGCTCTGCGCCACGACTCGTCCTCCGTCATAGATCCTGGTTTTGCAGTCGCTCAGAGTCGGCTTCAGATCCACTAATACGCATTTACACGGACAACGAGCAGATTAGTACAGAGGTTATCAACCGTAGCCTATCCACACACCCTTAGACCCTGCTGGGATTGGGACCAAAATGTGTGCGGCATGAGTCTCATTCGCTGAATAAGCAGAATCTAGCTTCTAGCTGTGCAATTAGATTAACTGACTACATTTGGAGCAGCGGTGTTTGGCGAAAGAAGTATGGAGACATTGTGGGTGGTCTGTAAGGAAAACAGTAAGGACCCCTCGGCACGATATGTTCGATATGATACGCAAATACTTAACGTGCGATGAAAAAACGACCGATAGCCAGCTTACCACACGAGATCAGAAACTATTATTTATTTCGAAAACCCATTAGCATGCGTCCATGTGCTTAGGCCTACTGCGTGCGCTATTTCAGCGATGACTCATAACGGCGCGCTGCTATTGGCTGCAGACCAGTCGCCGCTTCTGCGGTGTTTTGCGTGACAGCGTGAGTACATTGTTGCCACATTTAAATTACTTAGAATTCACCTTGACATAAACCTCTCCTGGTCTGTACACATTAACAGCATTACCTCAAAAGCTAGTAAACGGCTCTATTTTTTGAAACAGCTTAAGAGAGGTGGAGTCCCACAAAACCAGCTTCTCCATTTCTATACCGCAGTAATTCGCCCAGTCCTTGAATATGCTGCACCGGTCTGGCATCACCTCATCAACCGCACTCAGGCTCATCAGCTAGAATCAATCCAAAAACGGGCTATCCATATAATCTATAACATTACCCGTGGCATGTCCTACCCTAATGTCCTATTTGTCGCTGAACTCGAATCATTAGAGACTAGACGGAATAACCAATCA
>Ga0209149_1001702_pt1 | contig 11522 bp, 7 predicted proteins | sample WorMetTyACAVOLI2_FD_187423 | JGI IMG/M metagenome (GOLD analysis project Ga0209149, IMG submission 187423) | Marine gutless worms symbiont microbial communities from Max Planck institute for Marine Microbiology, Germany - Olavius algarvensis... ...
GTTAAGGAGGCTGTTATTTCAATGATAAATAAGTACCTTTAAGTGATTAAAAGTGCTAAGATGCTCTTAATTACTGTTACTTTATTGCTACCATTTCTGGTGAATAAAGATTTTCATAGTGAGGGAAAAGCAAGATTAAGGCCAACCTTACAGGCAAGGACAAATCACATGCTCTTCCGTCTGCGTTACACCACAGGGGCATAATCTATCTTTCCTGGGTATACGACTCCATCTACCCATCTCTATGGACAATTTATGAGATGACAAGAAGCTCAGCTGTCGCAGAGAGACCGCTCGAGCTTCGTGTCATTAAATATTTTGCTACGTCACTAAAGGTCACTGAAGATCATTCGAAATGACACTGTTGCGTAGGGCGTGTGTAAGTCCCTATTAGTATTTCAATGACATCATGATTGTCTCTATGTCGTACCGTTTCTGAGATATTCAGCGTCAAAGAATGGCGTGACCTTGAAACTGGCACCTTCGATAGATCATATACGACTTTCTATTGGTCGGCCATTGTAAGTACAATTTTCAAGTTCTTTGACATTGAATAATCATGATCTTGAAAGGCCACTGAAGGTCATTCAAACTGGTACCATTCGAAAACTTAAGTGCGGTTTCCTATAAGTGTAAAAAAACTAGCAAAGTGACACATAAAAACAGCAAAAATGTTTTTATCACCTCAGGCGCCGTGGATATAATACACAGTTCTTATTATAACCACGGCCCTTGAGGTGATGAAAACATTTTTTTGCTGTTTTATATGTGTCACTTTGCTATGGGCCTTACACATTGCTATAAAACTAGTTATTTAAATTTATATTTGCAGTTTTTCTACTACATTTAACTTATAGTTTTAGGCAAACGCTGTCGGCCATTTCTGCGGCATAGCCCTAAAATCATCCGGCCAGCTGTGCGTATGTCAGTACCACAGTTTAGTAAATTATGCAGTTGTGCAATTCCGGCGGAAACGCACGCTCTTACATTGAAAAAAACATTCCGCACTTACATACCGGTTCGATCAATGTGTAATTTTTCGTTTGCAGTCCGTCATATTTTATAGTTTCGATCTTGACCTCATCGTCGTAATTGTCATGTCATTCTGCGTCACCAATATCGGATTACTCGATTTTCAAGATGGCAGCAGCTGTGGCGCAATTTTACTTCCGGTTTCGGATTGGGTAACGTCACTTTCTTCAGAAGGTCAGTGTCTATTATCGGTTAAAAATACGGTCATAGTTACTATGGAAGGCGAATAGGAAACCGCACCTAAGCTTTCGAATGGTACCAGTTTGAATGAGTGACCTCTAACCCAGATTTTAAGGTTACGAGTCAACTTTGCCGAAACATTGCGAAACTGATATTTAGATAACTCTATGCTTCAGTTCACTTGGATGTGAGTATAAGGTCAGTTGTTCATGTCGCTGATTGGTGAAAATGTTTGTTGATTAACAGCCGACGAATCCTATGTGTGCCCGCGCGAGCGGATAGCTGATGTCTTTGTGTAGACCTATTTAACGTCGTGCTTCAGCGAGCAGCGAACAACGTCGTAGCAATGATGATTTTGCGTGCAGTCAAAACTGATGGGTAGCCAGCTAGCTTAGTCTACTCGTACTCTACGGAATTAAAACAAAAAATAACGAACAATGAACTAAAAATAAACCAATCATGGTAAGTCCGGTGCAGTCTGATTATCGAAGCAGGCGGTGCGCCGGTTTACAATAAGATACATCTGTAGAGTCGTGAGTTGCTAGGCGACTAACGTGACGTCCACGCAGTTGGAATCATGACCAGTGCAGATGAAGGACTTCAATTTACGACTGAGAGCGTTGAAAACGCACAGCAGGCTTTGACGCCGTTTCCTCAACCTCCGGTGTTGCCAATCGCGTCGCTGGTGGTCGGACTGGTTACAGGCGTTACCGGTATGTTTGCCAATGCAGTGGTTTTCGTGGTCCTGATCTTTGCACGTCGACATTTCGGCAGCAGTGTCAACACGCTGATCGCCAACCAGTCGGCCATGGATCTTTGTGCATGCACCTTTCTCACTATCGCTGTCAGCATGACGTTTCCTGGAGCTCCCAGCAACTACCTGGTACTCGGAGACGTCGGAAACAACATTGTATGTTTCCTGTTTCGCAACAGAGTGCTGGCGATCGTCTGCATGAACGCCGAAAAGATCGGTCTCGTGGTCATCACCCTGGAACGCTACTTCAAGATCGACCATGCGAGCGCTTACAACAAGTACTATCGCGGTTGGACAACGCTAGTGGGCGTTGGCTTGCCATGGATCACGGGATTTTGTTCATTTGTGATCCCAGCAAGCGTATCGACGAGGGCTTTTCCCGGACAGTGCCCGAGATTGGGTTTCTGGCCACACAAAGACCACGTAAAGGTAAGTAAGTAAAATGTAGTGTATGCTGGAGATCACTTTGTAATTTACCTTACAAATTCAGTATCTGCTATTTAAGACTATTCATCTGTTAGCTACACAAGAGGCAGCATTGTGCATTGCAGCCCCTCTGCCTCTCTATCTATCTGTTAGTTAAACAAAAGTATTTAATGACTAAAAATTAAATTTTTAATTACTAACTAATCTACAGACTTAACTAAGCCAAAAACATATTTATACTGTGGTTCTCAAACGCCACCCTTTTCATTTTACTGCAGTTTCAACAAACGTTGACCAATTGCTATAATATTTGGCACGTAGCATAAGGACTTGATTGCAATTTATTAAGTTACCCGCCTCACCTACGTTCTGCTGCTGCACTACTCCGGGGACAATTTTCCCGAGCATACTGTGCGCATCAGACGAGATCAAGCTACTGCAGCGTGACATTCCGGCGTTCGTTCCTCTGGAGTGACGCATGGCTTCCGAATAGCCGTGATCTTAATCCAATTGACTATCGGATATATGGGGCGTAGCTTAGGCCTACTGCAGGATCGAGACCTGGCTGACCTGAGGTAGCGCTTGATTTGACGCTCCTTACAAAGCATCTTAAACATTGCTATTGATGAATGGTGTAAGAAACTTAAGGCCTGTGTGGATGAAATAGATCATTTTGAACACTCGCTGTGATATTTTAAGCTCAAGTGCAGACCGGTTGTGTCCATAAACTGCATAGATATTTTTTGTGCAACGGTAATGTGTAACTTCAGTGGTTGCTTTTGCTGAAGTTTTTACAATGCAGATGATTTGTTTCCCCAGGGTAGAGTATCAGCAGTACGTATAGCCTACGTGAGGCTGGTATGACGAATTGTCGTGTTGCGAATTAACTCAGTACAGTACACTGTGGGCCAAATATTACAAAAATTGGTTAACGTTTGTAGAAACTGCAGTAAAATGAAACAGGGCGGCGTTTTATGGTAACTTTTAAACTAATTTTTAACATTTCATCCCGCCTTCTGGTGCGTGTCTAAGCGGCGTCGACAGATGTTAACAGATCACACACTCGCACGTTGTAAGGGCGACAACGCAAGTCGATGGAGAAGCTCAAAATTTGACCCCCCCCCCGCAACGCCAAAACCCCGTAAGCGATAGTCATGAAAATTGGCAGAGGTGATTAGGCTTATGTTGTGGACCCATACACCTGTGCAAAAGTTCATTACGATCCACCTAGGGGTTTTATTTTCCAGCATGCGTGACTTTGCGCACGAAAGATGTTTACTCGGCTAGCTTTTTCCCGTTTTATTGGGTTCTTGCAACTCGCTACACCCAAGGCTCCTGGGTGGATTTTGACGCAAAATACCCCAAAACACGCGGTTCTGAGCAAGGATGTCGCATCACGAGGTCGAGAACATAAAATCTAATATTTAGACCCTCATTTCGCCGAATTAGTGCCATTTTGGGGATCATTTTTGACGGGACAGAAAATTATCGCCTAAAATCGCTTAACAATGGGTATGCTCCCTTCAGAACACCTCTTAATCGTCATCGTAGACACACAAAAGTGGCATAGTGAATAGGAAATTAGGGGTGAAAAATTTCATACGAGTGGTTATTTTGGACCCTCCCCCGACTAGGGGTCACGTGATGCAGCGCATGCGCAACCCCAAAATTGCCATGGTCCGTTATGTACAGCCGAAAGGCAGACTTCTGATATTGCAAGCATCTCTGAAACCACAAAACAATCAGCATGAAATTTCAGGACAACACTGACAACGAAAATGTGTCCTGCAATGCAGTATTGTGACGTTATAACAAAAATATCCAAGATGGCGGACAGCTGCCATTTTAAATCACCATATCTCGGTGAAAAATCGTCCGATTTTGATGAAATTTTGTATACTATAGCAGATATTGAACCAGATGACATTCACATGACCAAAAACTAAAATTTTTAAAATTCAAGGTGGCGAACGGCCGTCATGTTGCAAATCGCTTTTTGGCCATAACTGAGCGAAATTTTGTACGAGGAAGCAGAATGGCATGCCGACTAAGGCCACGTGACAAAAAAAATGCCAATTTCGAAAATCCAAGATGGCGGACGGCCACTATTTTCAATATGGTTATTTGGCGCACATACGGCAGATATTGAACCCGATGACATCCACGTGACGAAAAATTAAAATTTATAAAATTTAAGATGGTGGACGGCCGCCATGTTGCAAATCGCTTTTTTTGGTCATAAGTCATCAACCGATTATCCGATTTCAGCAAAATTTTGTATGAGGAGCAGAAGGACATGCCGATGAAGGCCACGTGACAAAAACTGTCGATTTCAAAAATTCAAGATAGTGGACGGCAGCCAATTTGAAAATCATTAAATCGCCATATATAAGTAAAAAAATTGTCCGATTTTGATGAAATTTGGTACACTATAGCAGATATTGAACCCAGTGACAGTCACATGACCAAAAATGTTTAGGACATAACTGGGCGTCTTTGCACGATGAAGCAGTATGGCATGCGGAAAAATGGTCATGTGACATAAACTGCAAATATCGAAAATCCAAGATGGCGGACGGCCGCGATTTTGAAATCACTAAAGCGTAATATGTCAATGAACAAGAACTTAGCTATCGCAAACAGCTGCGCATACAACACTACGTCGAGGGCATCTATAGACATAATTACCCACTGACCTTGAAATCTAGGTTAAGGATTACTCAATGTAACTGGAAACGGAAGCATTGGATAGATCATACACGACTTACTATTAGTCGAGTTATTTGACGTTGAATATTATCGTGACTTTGAAATGTGGATTAGAGGTCACTCAAGGTCATTGAAAATGATACCATTTGAAAGCTTGGGTACGGTTTCCTATTCGCCTTCCATAGTAACCATGGCCGTACCTTTCGCCATTTCGGAGATACTCAGCGTCAAAGAATGGCCTGACCTTGAAATTTGGGTTTGGGGTCGTTCAAGGTCATTTAAAATGGCGCGGTTTAATAGACCATGTATGACTTTCTATTGGTCCGCCATTGTAACTATAGCTCTATCTTGTATCATTTTCGAGTTATTTGACTTTTGAATAATATCGTGACCTTGAAATCTGGCTTAGAGGTCACTCAAGGTCATTTAAACTAATGTCATTTCGAAAGCTTGGGTGCGGTTTCCTATTCGCCTGTTATAGCGACTATGGCCGTATCTGTAGCCGTTTGTGAGACATTCAACGTCGAACAATGGTGTGACCTAAAAAACAGGGTCAGAGTTCGTTCAAAGCCATTGGAAATGGCGCCGTTTGATAGATCGCATGCGAGTTTTTATTAGCGTTCCATAGTAACTATGACGTTATCTCGTATCGTTTGCAAAATATAGCGGCTTATTGGTCGAAAATCGCTAAATTTTTATACCCCACCTGTATTTATCGTCCCGTAGGGAGTGACCCAGTTGGAATTTCGCCATTATGTTTGATACGCATAAAACTAAAATGATTGGGCTACCGTATGGTGAAAAAAAACTATGCCAATATGTTAAGCCGTTTTCATACAATACAGGAACGTAATGGACGGACGGACAGACAGAATTCCCATAAATATTGCGCGTCAGTAGCTCACGCGCGATAAAAATTGTCCGATTTTTTAAAAGTTGGTGCGCAGAAGCAAATTCCGATAAAGATGACGGTCTTTATCTTTATTTTTTATTTTTATCCTTTGGGGTGGCACACGCTTCCTTCGCATGCCAACGGTGAGGCCTGCCTCACAGGCTGGCCCAATGCGTAACCCCAGGGAAGGGACTAGTGTAGTGTTGCGCGGCACCATCAGGCTAACCTGATGGTGTGTGTAGTGTGTAGTTGTTGCGCGACCTCTCCTTATAGAGAGGTGTGTAATGCTAAGGGAGGGATCGGGAGTGGAGAGACATTGTGCCAGCTAATACCTACTGCATGATGGACGGCCATAGCTCTAGCGCACCTCACACCGTGGGCCCCAGGGTCCAATTTAGCGGTGCGTGTGAACAGAGCCATTGATGACCGGCCAGCGCATACAGCAGGAGGCCATCTGTTATCAGTGGTTCAAGCAGTGAGTAATACTGAGCGTCTCCAAACCAAGTATTAGCCAACGGTCACAGATTAAAGAGGACACTGTCGAACCCTCTATGCCTGCCCGAGAATTTAATCTCAAAGCATACGCCGCTATAACCTGACACAATGATTCGGCCAGCCTGGGCCTCGAACCAGAATCGCCGATCACCGTAGCCAGGCAGCGCGTACCGCGACGCTACCAACAGCGCCACCGAGGCAGGCAAGTCATGCTATTATTCCACGCAGAATATCTCAGGAACGACATGAGATAGACGCATGGTTACTACAAACCAGTAATGCAAAATGATAGGTGGCCTATTGAATTGTGACATCGCCAATGATCTTGGTCGACCTTGAAGGTTATTTCAGGTACTATAAACGTTTCTACTGTCTGTATGTACGAAGTCAATTATAATGGTCGGACGTCATATGTGAGCAATTATTTCTTCTGTCGTATTCAACCGGAAGGACTCGAGCGCGACCTGTTTCTTGTTTTAGACTGTTGTTATCATTATCCATACTAATGGTAAAAATAAAGATTTACATTATCTTACAATGTGATGAGTAAGCTTCATCGGTCGGAGAGAAAGCTTCGTGTAGTAGACGTAAGTGTTTGTTCCATCATCATCGTTTGCAGCTTCAGCGACTGTTTCAACTTCATTTCGGACAGAATAGACTCATCTGGTTGGAAGTTAACTATTAGGTAGATTCATCAAACACAACGAAAATTATTACCTAAAACTTGACGTTTCGACCTCTATCAGAGGCCTTCATCAGAAAAAGCTGGTACTCAGGATTAACCACACTAGAAACAAGAAGGCTGAAAGGTGATTTAATAGAAATATTTAATATATTAAAAGGTTACGATGACATCGGTGAGGATATATTTTTGTTCGATCAAAATCCAGTTTAACAGGTCATCAATTAAAGTTACAAAAAGAGTGTTAGGCTCGACATTGCAAAATATTCTTTTAGTAATAGAGTAGTAAATGAATGGAACGATCTGAGTAAGGAGGTAATAAGTTTGGCGCGGGAGTACCTAGCTACCGATACGGATATGCGTATATGCGTATTGCTTAATTTATTTATGAAGTTAGTCCAACAGTCGTAAGATGTCGCCACTGGCTATCGAGACACAGGACAGCCAATAGGGGTGCTTGCAGTAACCTCGTCGCCTATCGTATACCATTTCCGAGTTATTTGACGCTGAAGAATATCCTAGAAGGGGGTTAGGTTGCCCCGACTCAGGGGGAGGGCGTCGGGGAAGGATCTGAATGCGGCAACAGTCAGCGGTGCCAACTTCCTACTAGTGTCCCGCAGTGTCTTGCTTAGTTTTCGAGATATGACGGCGGGAGTGACGGAGGGACGACGGACGAATATCTGGCAATAATAAAACGACAACAAGCAACAAAACGGAGGCGTAATTTTTTGCTTAGATAGGCCTACATGTCAAATGAACAGTTTACATGATTCATCTCATTCGTCGTTATTGCTGACACGCCTCAACGGCCAGATAGCCTATATGCATTGGTTGCCGACATCGGTCCGTCCGTCTGTCGTCCTCCATTGTCCGTCCCGTGTCAGCTCGAAAACTAAGCAAGAAAGACTCATGGTTACTATAAAACGCTATTAGGAAGTTGACACTGCTGATTCTTTTCCCGCGTTCAGATCCTCGCCCAAACTCCTCAGGGGCGGAGCAACCGCATCCTTCCCGGAAAAGTACGATCGACTCGTCACCCCTTCTGAGAGAATGATGTGAACTCGCCGTCAGCGGCAGCATAGCAAACGATTGGTTTGGGTTGGCGCGGCAGGCAGGCCATCTTTTATAGCATTGGTGATATGCCTGCTACATTAGTCTTTCAAGGCACTATTTACAATTCAATCCACAGCCTATGTATTCGTTCGAGTGTACGAATAAGCACATTGCACCGTCGTCCAAAGTTGAACGTTGCTAGAGCTAATGGTACGACACATTTCGTCCGGCGTCAACAGTGGGACAGAGGCGAATGAACGGGCAATTTACGCCATCAGCAAGCGTCCGACAGATACATCAATCACAACAGACACGATATATCGAAATTACGGCAATTCAGCAGCAGCAGCGGCCTGTCTCCGTATACGTTCATAGCCTGGTTTATTGTGCCGTCGGGTAAAAGTTTGATTGCCGTCGAGTCGAAATCGCCCGCCGAATGCCGCGGTCGTCCTCTGCCCCTCGACGGCACAACTGGATAATGATGTTTAGGCTAATAGCGGAAGTCGAGATGTCAGGCGGCGGAAATGAAATGACGGCATGTTTAGCGCCGCTCGCATTGGCGTCGAGAGATTATCAAATGGCGCAGTTTGTCACCGGACTGGCACTATGACGATGATAGACGATGATTTGTTACCGTAAATTAGCCGTGATTTTCACACCGCTGTCTGCCGTGCCGATCAATTCGTCGATCGGCTCAATCGCGTTTGCTATCAACCGTGCAGTCGTCGTGTTCTAAACGCTACTCCACCAGATTACGTTACACCGACCTAATTATTTACAACATGTATACACTGTCGCTACACTATATCTTCGAGTTTTATCGCGACCAAGAACTAAGTACAGCAAATCGTAATGCGCGACTCACCCACTCAAAAAATGCTGAAAAATACTAGGATAGCGATGCGGACTCTATTTGGTTCACTGACAAGAATTCGCGGCAGTTAGGCCTACTTACGGCCTATGTCCAAAAAAGTGAAAGAAACTCACCAAAATGATCGTCTCTATGCGCCGGCTGCATCAAGAGGTTTCACCATGCTGAGCGGACACGTTTGACTTTCAGCAGGTCACAAACCAGTGTCATTGTTGTAAATGTTCAGAGTTTTGCTATTTATGATCTTTTGTATTTCACAAGGTGGTGTATCGACATTGGGAAATGTAACAAGGAAGGGTCTTGCTGCAAATTTATTGTTGCGTGCAACAGTGAAAGAATTCTGACAGGTACATGTAGCTCTGCTGTCGCAGAGGCCGCGCGATGCTTCGTGTCTGTCAGTAGTTGGCTTCAACAGTACAAAACGTCTAGTAGAGTATTATAAAGTTAGTTACGTAGGCTACAGATTTATCACTGCGTGCAGTTAAATGCGCTGTTCTGTTGTCTTTGGCGTAACGTTGAGACTGCTTGTCATAAACATTTCGTCGTCTTCTCCCGCAATAACACCGATGCTTACTACCAGCGATGTGTCATAACTTGCGAGACGGTGGCCGTGGTCCACCGACGACCGTGTTTACAACACCTGGCCTGTTGCAGCGTTAACAGCATACAGTCAAGCCAGAAATAGGCTCAGAATCGTTATTTCTGCCTACCACACCCGCATTCGACGTCCCCGTTAGAGGGGTTCTCGTCGGAATATTGCTATGCTAGAACGGCGTGGCAACTGACGGTGAAAAATTTTTGATGATATGTTTATTCGTTTTGACATAATTCACGAACGCGACGGACACACAGACGGACAGACAGCGACCGCATAGGCCGCGCTTATGCATAGCATCGCGCGGCAAAAATCGTTTTACGTTTGCCAAATTTATGACGCGTAAGACTACAGTGGCATGATTTTCTAAGTCACCGTATACACACTTCACAGCCATAATATCGCGCGCGAAGTGGACATAATAGAAAATCACGTGTTGCTAAAATACAGGCTGACAGGTTCAAAGATGATTCACAGCTGCTGGAGCTTGTATTAGCCCCACATTGCATTATAACTGCAGCTGTTTCACCAACATCTGTTATTCAAGACATCCAACAATGTGTCTTTCATGCCCAATGAACGAACGTGCGTCTCATCTCTGGTACCCTCCAGATAATTTACTCAAAACAATCCCAAAATTGTTACCTAAAAACTTGACGTTTCGACCTCTATCATGGCCTGTTGTCCTTCCTTCCGGATGTGTATGGCCAAGGAAGGAAGGACAACAGGCCATGAACCGTGATGAGGGCAGCTACCAACTGAGCCACGCATACGACCGCTTTCTTGACACGGCGCCTTTCCGTTGTGTCAAGAACCGGAAGAACTGAGTACCAGCTTCTTCTGATGAAGGCCTCTGATAGAGGTCGAAACGTCAAGTTTTTAGGTAACAATTTTGGTTGTGTTTTGAGTAAATTATCTAGTAGTTAACTTCCAACCAGATGAATCTATTCAGCGAGCAACAAATGTAAATTTAACATAACAGCCGACATTAGAGGTGGATGGCTTCAATAACAAAACATCAGCATAAACACAGAAGAGCACAGAGCTTAAAACACCACACTGTTTGACACCATTAAGCACACAAAAAAAACAGAAAATAAAGCAATGCAGGAGGCATGTACTCAAAAATCAAGACCCACACAATACACAGTGAGTCAAAACTAACATGCCACTCTAGTTTGAGGCATAACTTTGGCAGATGTTGACCAATTTTCAAAATTCTTTCACTGTTTTACTCCGCAATAAATTTGCAGCAAGATCTTTGTTTTGTTATACTTTCCACTGTATCTTAAGCATGTCACTACACTACCATATGAAATACAAAACATCGAAAATAGCAAAAACCTGACATATTTAAGAAAGTAATACTAGTTTACTATTGATGTTTACAACATCAGGAAAGTAAAAGTTTGCATATGCTGTAGAGCTGCTGTTTCTTCTCTCCAAATAATGTAGTCAACTGGGTTAAGATCTCGAATGTTGGAAGTCACAGGTCAGGTGAAATGAAAGCTGATTGTCTTGCAAGCACAGTGTGCAGGACCACTGTCTTGCTCACCAGAGATCTCACACAGTTGTTGCTCAATCAGCAGCACGTAATGGCAGTATGTGCCATTAATCTTAATCCCAGGATCAATGAATGTCAGGTTCTTTTTGCCAGACTTGGATACACCCGCAAACACCATCAGTAATTTGCTGAAAGTCAGTAATTTGCTGAAAGACTTGAGAGGAACTTTGGAGTAACGGGCCTCGCCTTGCAGTGGATGACGTCATTCCTCACCGATCGGACTCAACAAGTCGCGTACGGTGGCACGCTGTCCAAGCTGGAGCGAATGT